>Ga0209189_1000690_pt1 | contig 27149 bp, 26 predicted proteins | sample C_130820_EF_Meta_FD_187308 | JGI IMG/M metagenome (GOLD analysis project Ga0209189, IMG submission 187308) | Freshwater microbial communities from Lake Croche, Canada to study carbon cycling - C_130820_EF_MetaG (SPAdes) (version 3) | ecosystem: Environmental > Aquatic > Freshwater > Lake... | reverse complement strand
AAAGAAAATAAAAAGAAAAACAAAAAAGTTATTGAAAAAAAAAACCAAAAAAGTTATTGAAAAGAAAAACCAAAAAATATTAAAAAGAAAAACCAAAAAATATTAAAAAGAAAAACCAAAAAAGTTATTGAAAAGAAAAACCAAAAAAGTTATTGAAAAGAAAAACCAAAAAAGTTATTGAAAAGAAAAACCAAAAAATTATATAATTTAATTTATTGAACCTGTTTTGTAATATTCATTCCAACACTTAGGAGGGTTTTTTGTTCCTCCATTATAAAAAACAGCAAATCTATTTTCTATTGCCCAATTACTTAATTCGAGTTCATCCAAATAAACATTTGCTAAAATGCGACCATATTTATCAGTTGATGTATTTTTCAAGGAAACATTTTTATTCAATATTAATTCTGAAAGTGCTTTTTGAGCCAACTTAGAAATTAATTTTTCATTTTCATTACGAGATTTCATTTCAGGAGAATCAATACCGAGCAATCTAACGTGAAACTTATACATTATATTACTTTCATCTAATGTTGTTATATACGGTATTTTACACGCAATCGTAATTGTATCACAATCATAAACTTTAATAACTTTTCCTCCTGTAACAATTGGAACAAACTCAACTGTATTTTTCCAATTAGCGTCTTCTAATGATACATTCATTATTATAGATAGTATAATGTCTTTATACTATTTTCACCATAATTGAGAACCTTGATTTGTATTATAATTATAATTATCTATACAATTAGTGCAATTTGAAAGAACCTGATATGGAACAGGGTTCGCTAATCCTAAATCTTTCGCAGAGAGAATTCCACCAGTTGAATAACTTGGTGTGTTTGGAATATTATTGGAATATTGAGCATAATAACCGCCTCGTTGTCTGTGGCTTTTTCTAATTTTGCGACTTTTTCTATTTCTATTTTTATGACTTTTTAATTTGTGAAGTAATTTTCTTTTTATTGATTTTTTCCCTTTTGTCATTCTATATTTATTAACAATATTTTTAATTTTTTTTTGTAATCGTTTTTTAGAACCACCCATCATTCTAGAAGCATTTGCTGCTGAAATATTATCTCTTAATGCTGGAAGACCATATTGAAGCGATGTTTGATTACTTCCAAAACCACCTGGATAATGTGATGCGAAAGTATTTACATAATCACCATTAATATTATTTAACGGCGGAACAGGATTTTTAAATAAATAATTTGACATTATATATTTAATATTTATTATTTTCTAAACGAATTAAATCATTTTTAGAAATAATTTTTTGAGAATTATTTGCTTCTTTAATCGGTGCCCATTTCTTAAATTTATTATTAAATATACATATCATATTGACTGTTTTATTTAAATGAACAAATTTATCAATATTATTATTTTGGAATTCTTCTTCATCATCACTTTCTTCTAATGCATCCAAATTATCATTTTCTTTTATAATTCTAAACAGTTTATTCATCATTACACTTGTTTTATAATCTGGTATATATGCAGTATCAAATAAATATAAAATATTATTTTCATTATAAATATACAAGTAATATATATCATTTTGTAAATCTGGTTTTACTTGAAATACAAATTCTTTTGTAAAATTTGTATTATTTTTTTTATGTGATTTTGTATAAATGTTTTCATTATATGGTAAATTAAAACAAAAATTACTTTTATTTTTACTATTTATTCTAAATTGAATATATTTAATTTTGTAAGGTAGATTGTGTTTTTCATTTAAGTTATCTGAAATAATGGGTAATCCAAAAACAATTGAAGAATTAACATATGAAATTTGTTTTATTTCATTATTAAAAATATCATAAAAAATATTTAATTTATCTGAATATGAATTATTACTAATATTTTTCCCTTTATAATATTTAATATCTTGAATAGAAAAGAAATTTTGTTTTTTAAATACAAAAGATGTTCCATAAAAAATAGTTCCATAAGATAATTTATTGTCAAAACAACAATATACTATTTTAATATCAACAATTTTATTAAATTCATTTAAATCCATTAAAATACACACATTTTGGTTTTTAAATACGGTAAACCAAGCAAAACATTTTGTTCCTTCTGGAATTAAAAGAACAAATGAAAAATTTTGAACTTTGTTATGTATAATTGTTCCATAAGAAAGTTCGATATTCGGGAATGATTTTAATAACACTTCTTTATCGTAATTGTTCAACATTTATTATATAATTATAAATATATCTTTATATTATTTGTTTAATTTATTTTTCAAAAAGAATTTTAAATCATTTTTCATATTATTTACGTTATTTTGATTATTGTTATCTATTAAACCAATATTATTCATTAAACCACTATTATTCATTACAGCACTATTATCCATTAACCCACTATTATCTATTAAACTATTATTATTATTCATTAAACTACTATTATCTATTAAACTACTATTATTCATTAAACTACTATTATCTATTAAACCACTATTATTCATTAAACCACTATTGTTTATTGAATTAATTATATCATCATAATTTTTTAATGGTGAATTTAATAAATCTTTTATTTTGGGAACAGTTAATGTCGATTTAAAGAAAATTAATAAGTGATGAACTAAAAAAATCAGAATGACTGATATTATTATTGTTTGAAGCGTCCAAAATAACATATAATATATGCAATATTAGTTTAATATAGATAAAAACACATTTATTTCTTTTTTTAAATCAATATTTACATTTGCTAAAAAATAAAAATCAGTAATAACAAAATTTAAATATTTATCATTCAAATCAACCACGTTATTTGGAGTATAAACCCCTTCAATTATAAAATTTAAATTATCAGAACAAGGTTTCCCTTTTTTTTGGTCGTCTCTCTTTCTTAAATTTGTAGCATGTGTTAAAGAATAATAAAATATATGTTTTTTAATTAATAAATGGTCGAATGGAATTTGAGAGATAATTTCAGTTTGTTCAAAATAACTTTTATCAATAATAAAATCTGTATTTATTTCTATTGGAATGTCAGTTATATTTTTTTTATATATTTTATTATTATTAATAGAAAATATTCCTTCATTTGAAATTAACTCAGTAACCTCTTTTTTATACTTAAAATAAATATCTATTTTATCTAATATTTTCTTATTAATATTAGATAAATCATACTCTTTAATATAAATTTTGTAACTGTTTTTATTCATTTCTTATTTATTATTCGTTATAAAATATATATATGATAACTATTTAAACCTATTATACAATTAAATAATTATATAATGTCAAAAAATATCGGAATTATAATTGTTGAAAAAAATGGTGACTTAAAAACACTAAAAATTAAGGATTATAAAGAAGATGAATTATTCAAAAAATGTGGATTTAAAAAGGGAACTGATTTTGAAAAAAGAACAGAATGGAATGTAAAATTAGATTCTAAGAAATATATTATTTCTGTTTTTGGAAAAATAGATGGAAAAGCAAATATGGAAAATAAATATGATTTTCCACCACCAATAGATAATACTATTTTCTTTGGAAGTTGTGCAATAGTTGCTCAAATTTTTAATGCATTAAATCTAGAATATATTTCAATTAACTTAGAATTATGGGAAAAAATATATGAAAAATTATTTGGTGGTTTTGAAAATTTAGATGCAACAAATGGTGCTGATGAAGAAGAATTTGATGAATTGGATAATATACCAGATGAAAAGAAAACAAAAGATGGATATTTGAAGGACGGGTTTGTTGTTGATAGTGATGCTGATGATGATGATGACAATTATGATACAGATTATACTGATGATACAAAAAATGAAAGCGAATTAATTAATGATAATGAAGATGTTTTAGATATTGATATAGGGTCAGAACTAAGTGATGATGAATATACAGATGAAGAAGATAATAAGAATTAAAACGGTTATTATATAAATAAAAATTGATTTAAATATAAAGAAAGAAATAAAGAAATAAATAAAGAAATAAAATGTTAAAAATTGATAATCACGAAAAATTCAGAACCAATATTCGTAGTAAAATAAATGACAAATTAAATGATGAAAAAAAAAGTAAAAATCTGGAAATAGGTGTTTATAATTATTCATTAAATGAAGCAACTAATCGTAAAGTAGTTAAAAAATGGGATAATCCATACTTTGTTCAAATATATTTAGACCGTCTTAGAAGTATATATATAAATCTAAATAATAATAATTTAGTTGAACAAATAAAAAATAATACATTATCTGCAAAAAATATTGCTTTTATGACTCATCAAGAATTTAAACCTGAAAAATGGGAATTTTTAATTAATGAAAAAATCAAACGAGATAAAAACAAATATGAAACAAAACTAGAAGCAGCAACAGACACGTTTAAATGTAGAAAATGTCATTCTAATAAATGCACTTATTACCAAATGCAGACACGTTCAGCTGATGAACCGATGACTACATTTGTTACATGTATTGAATGTGGAAATAGATGGAAATGTTAATAGGTGTAAAAACATAACAAATAAAGAAATAAAATAATAATTAATTTTTTTATTTTTGAATGGTTCTACAATATTATCATCTTTTTTTATATAATTCATAATAATCTCATCTGGAAATTCACAATCTACTTTTCTTAAAAAAATACAATACTTATTTTTAGTCAAAAAATCTTCTATAAAATGTTTATCTTTATAATCACCATTTTTAAATAAATAAGGACTTGTAGAACTCATCATTCTAGACCAGTCTGTTGCATTTGTTTCAGCATTTATTACATCTTTTAAATTATTTTTGCAATATAATATTATAGCAAAAATGCTTTCATTTGCGACTTCGCCATTACATATAATATTATAAATTTTTTTATTAATTATTGAATAATTTATAATATATAATGTGTCTTCTTTATTTAATATAAACCACGGCGTATTTGCTAGATGAAATTCTGGTTTGAAATATTTTAAATTTGCTCTCTTGCTAAAAGAAGGGTTCCAATATGCTGGTTTCCAACTCATAATTGTATTATTATAGTTTTCTAAAAACAACTTTCTAAATTTTAAAGGAGAAATAATTGGAACACACGATTCGGTTAAAAAACAAAACCAGTTGTTATCTGTATCGTGTGTAATAGCATATTTCATTAATGTCATATATGCTGAAACAATATGTAAATAATTAGTTGGACATATATATTTATCTGGTATCGCATGTTTCTTAATCCAGTTTGAAGATATTAATTTATAATCTTTATAATGGAAATAAATATTTATTATATCTTTATTAGGTTTTATCCAGTCAATCCATATTTGTTCTTTATTTAAAATATGTTTATAACTAATTATAAAACATAATGCAATTTTCATTATTATAAAAAAACCAATAATATTTATTCAGATAATTAACGATTGAGAGAATATGGATTTATTTAAGTTATTTAGGTTGTCATTCTATAATGATGTTTAGAATTGGTAGAGATAACACGTAATAACAACTGAAATACCAAAAGAAAAATACGAAAGACCAGAATAAAACGATAAAAATATATGTAAAAAGGTGTAAAAAATGAAAATGGTTATAAAGAGTCACTAATGAATAAACATATATTAGATGGTGTATTTTTACAAGTCAATAATTTTTAAAAGTCTATAATTTCTAAATCTTTTAAACTCCAATATTCACAACCACCACAAGGTAATGGACGTCTAATAATAAAAGGTATTCTTTTTTCTTTTAATTCAAGTTCTGCTATTAAATATCCATCAATTATATTATCAGGAACTTTTACAAATACTTTTGCTTTTGAATTTATTTGTTTTGCTCTTTGTCCTAATACTCTTGATTTCTCATATTTTGTTAAATAAGGTATTGTTGTATGAAAATCGTCAATAATATTATTATTTTTATCTCTAACTACTTTTGTTAAAGCTTGAATTTCGTCATAATTATGAATAATACATTCTGGATGATAGTCAATTAAATAATTTTTATTTACTTCATTATTAAATTTTTGCAAATATGCTTCATCATTCTCATCATCATCCTCATTATCGTCATCAACAATATTCAAATCTATATTTTGTTCATATTCATCTTCATTAACACCATCACCACCTTTAAATTCAGTCTCTTCATTATCTTCATCCTCGTCGACATCTACATTTTCTTCATCCTCATCCTCTTCTTCTTCTTCTTCTTCCTCTTCGTCTATTTCATTATCATCATTTAATTCCTCATCATTCTCAAAATCTTCTTCTTCTGAAAAATGTTTATTAATAATCTTATGGCTCATTTTATTATTATATTTACTAAAGAAATATAGTTTTAAATATAAATCAATTTTTATTTAAACACTTGAATTATATTTTCCAAACATAATCACAAGTTGAACATAAATATATGTATTTCATATTTATATCATCATAACGAATATAAATAATCTCTCTTTCTGCATTTGATTTATTTGTTTCACAATCATTATTGGGACATTTTATTTTATTTATTCTTGGTAATGTTGGGTCTAACTTAGTATATTCATTTATAATATGCGAATATTTGTCCTCATTCTTATTTAAATTAGTTTTTGATATTGTTATATTATTATTAATTATTGATGTGTCTTCATTACCGCAATTTCTACAGTAATATATTAATTTATTACTATCATTACTAACAACCCTGATATAATACATATTGTCGCAAATGTTACAGAAGTGCATCTTGAAATATATTACTTATATATATATATTTATGTTTATATTCAATTTTTTTTTAATTCTAAATATTTTCTTTTTAATGATTTATAATCAATAAATACAGTCATTGGATATACGGATATTTTAATTGTTTCACTTGTAATTTGCTCTTTTTCTTTAATATTCAAAAAGTTTAATATTTCTTCATTATTTTTATTGAAAACGTCATGCATTATTGAACTAAATTTATCAAAATTCGGAGGAAAATATTTTTCATTTTTGCTAATCATTCCTAAAATACTTATATCTATGTTTTTGTATTCTATTATTTTTGTATAATTGTGAAAATCATAGTGGGTTTTATATATTCCAGGTTCATTTAATAAAGGGTCCTGACATAATAATGAACATAATGAAAGTAATATGGTGGAAATTGTTATACAAGATGTCCACTGGTCTCCATTCCACGTATTTAATATTGATATACAAACCTTTCCATTAATATATAAATTTGGATTGAACCTTATATTATCTCCATTTGTCATAAATATAACTTCTGGTGGGCTATGAGGATAATCACACGGAAAATTTATTTCAAAAAAATAATATCCCCCGAAATACGGAGTGTCTTTTGGTCCTATAATCATAGCATAACCCTTCAAAATATCATTTTCATCGTGTATATAATAAATACCGTTATCATTTAACGGGTTCTTCATTATACCTTTTATGTCTTTCAATAATCTATTTATTGTTTCTTTTGTTATATTCATTTTTTATAATATGATAAATTGTATTTAAATATAAATTCATAACTATATCTGCGTGTGCTGTGTTGTTCGCAATAATATATTTAAAAATTGAAATCAAATATAATTAATAAAAAAAATGAAATAGAAAATTATTTATATATAATAACAAAGAATTAATAAAAATGAGTTCAACCGAAAATTATAGAGACCTTTCGTCGTTTTTATCAAAGCATAGTGCTAAAAATGACAACAATATTTCACCAACTCATACAAGAATACCTGATAAAAGTTTAAATGTATATGGTGGTTCATATATTGTTCCAACTGAGGAATATGAACTCTTTTACAAACTGTATTACGACCACGTATTTAAAAATAACAAACTTGAATATTTGACTGAAAAACAAATTAATAATGGTCCAATTCTTATTGATGTTGATTTAAGATATTCTTATGATGTTGAAAAACGCATACATACTGAGGAACATATTACCGATTTAATAGAAATTTATTTAGAAACATTAAAAGACTTAATCGTTTTTGAGAATGACAAACCATTCCCAGTCTATACTTTTGAAAAACCAAAAGTAAATAGATTAATTGATAAGTCATTAACAAAAGATGGGATACATATTATAATTGGAATACAAATGGATCATTATTTGCAACAAATTCTTCGTAAAAGAATTATTTCTAAAATTGGTGACTATTGGGACCTTCCAATAATAAATACTTGGGAATCCGTTTTTGATGACTGTATCAGCAAAGGAACAACAAACTGGCAAATGTTCGGTTCCAGAAAACCAGGCAACGACGCATATCAATTGGTAGGTCATTATCTAATTACACAGAAACTTAAAGAGGATGACGATGATGATGAAACTGAATTTGTTTCTGAAAAAAAGAAAATTACTGAATATGATTTTTCAAAAGATTTATTTAAATTATCTGCTCAATACGATAAACATATTAAATTTGATATTAATGATAAAGTTAAAGATGAATATGACTCTTTTTCAAAAAAAAATATTAATATTAAAAAAAACACAAACAAAACTAAAATTAAATATATTAATAACAGTAAGGATGAGGATGAGAACGATGACGGAACAAATATAGACCTCGAAAGTATAGATTCTTTTATAAAATTGAAAAATTCTATGGATAAAATTTTATCAAATTTAAAAACAAATGAATATTATATTAAAGAAGCCCACAGTTATACTCAAATTTTACCAGCAAAATATTACGAATCAGGCTCACACGAAAAAAATAGATTAGTTGCTTTCGCATTAAAACATACAGATAATAGACTATTCTTATCGTGGGTAATGTTAAGAAGTAAAGCAGAGGACTTTGACTATTCAACAATTCCTGAATTATTCAATAAGTGGAATAGATATTTTAAAGATAAAGAAAATGGTGTAACAATTCGGTCTATTATGTATTGGGCTAAACAAGATGCTTTTGAAGAATATCAAAATATTAAAAAACAAACACGAGATTATTTTATTGAGGAATCTATAAATTCACCAACAGATTTCGACTTCGCACTCGTTTTACATCATATGTACAAAGATACGTATGTATGTAGTAGTTTAGTAAATAAAACTTGGTATGTATTTAAAAAAAATAGATGGGAATTAGATAGAGGTCAATCATTAAGAAAAGCAATATCTGTTGAAATGTATAACGCATATCAATCTAAAAGTGATGAATTAGTAAATGAAATGATGCATTATGAGGATGATGATGATAGAAAAAATAGTCTCTCTAAAAGAATAAAAGCATATACAGAAATATCTATGAAATTGAAGAAAACTAATGATAAGAATAATATTATGAGAGAGGCTGCTGAAATATTCTTTGACCAAGAATTTGATAAAAATATGGATTGTAATAAATGGTTAATGTGTTTTAGTAATGGTGTTGTTGATTTCAAAAACAAAGAATTTAGGTCAGGATATCCACAAGATTATATTACAAAATCTACAAACATTCCTTATGAACCTTATAACGAGGATATTCACGGAGTGGTGGGAAGTAATATTACTACATTTATGAGTCAATTATTTCCAGACCCATCATTAAATAATTATATGTGGGAACATTTAGCTTCAACATTAATTGGTGAAAATATAAATCAAACATTTAATATTTATCGTGGAAGTGGAAGTAATGGAAAATCTATTTTAACTGATTTAATGACAGAAACACTTGGTGATTATACAGGAACTGTTCCTGTTACACTTGTAACAGAGAAAAGAGTAAATATTGGCGGAACATCATCTGAAATAATGCAATTAAAAGGTGTAAGATATGCTGTTATGCAGGAACCGTCAAAAGATGCAAGAATTAATGAAGGAATGATGAAACAATTAACAGGTGATTCAACTTTATCGGGTCGTGCTCTTTATTGTGAAACACAGACTTTCCCAATACAATTTCATTTAGTAGTATGCACAAACACATTATTTGAGATTGTAAGTAATGATGACGGAACCTGGCGAAGAATTCGTATCTGCGATTTTATGTCTAAATTTGTTGATCCTGAACAACCAGTCGACCCAAATACAAAATATCAATTTCCGAAAGATAAAAATTTGAAAGATAAATTACCAAAATGGGCTATTATTTTTGCGAGTATGCTTGTAAAATTAGCATTTGAAAAACAAGGAATAGTAACGGATTGTGACATCGTAAAGGCTTCATCAAACAGTTATCGTAAAAAACAGGACCATATCGCTGCATTCGTTGATGAAAAGGTTTGTAAATGTATTGGAAAGAAAATCAGAAAAACTGATTTAACACAAGAATTCAAAAGATGGATGGAAGATAAAGGTGGAAAGATGCCCAAGGGTAGTGAATTGCACGAATATATGGACAATAAATTTGGATGTTATAATAAAAATGGGTGGAAAGATGTCGCATTAATAATTGAAAATGAAAAGGATGAAATGGATGAGTTTAATGATGACTAATTGTAAACATTCTTAGGTAATAAAGAATATAATTTAAAAAAAGTTTTGATTATAAAAAACACTATTTTATTAATAATAAAAGGATACAACAAAAATATAAATATTATTCCAATTATACCTTTTGGATTCATATCTTTTTTTCTAGTAAATAATCCTAATACTAATAAAAAAAATATCAAAAAATAAATTCTATACCATACATTATACCAACCCAAAAGTCTCTCATAATTTTCGGTTTCATAATATGTTTTTCTATCATTTGTTACAATATCTGTTCCTTTATGATTTATTTTATTAGTTAAATATAAATTTTTGTCTATATATTTATTATATAATTCTTCAATATAGTTATTATTTACAATTAAATTCTCCAATATATCATTTTTTTTCATTATTTCATTAATATTTTTATCAAAATTATCTTTGATTTTTTGACTTTCTTGATTTGACTTATCTGTAAGTTGTTGTTCTAAAATACTATTATACCCATTAACACCAAATTTTTGCAAGTAATAATTCTTTTCAGCTTCTTTCATTTTTTCTGGCGCAGTTGATAAATTTGTTTTCGCATCTAAATATGTTTGTTCTAAATTTTGATTACGTTTATTCTTTTCACATTCTGTTCCTGGACCACATAACAACGATTTATTTACTTGATTAAATATATTATTTAATTGGTCATTCATTTATTATATATAATTATTTTTATTTGTAGTTATATTATTGATGGTTGAGATTTATATATTTTATTTTTATACTTAAAGATAAAATATATTGTTCTTTATATTGTTCTTTATATTGTTCTTTATATTGTTCTTTATATTGTTCTTTATATTGTTCTTTATATTGTTCTTTATATTGTTCTTTATATTGTTCTTTATATTATTCTTTATATTATTCTTTATATACTTAATATAATCCTGGAACACTTACTGAATTTGATACAGATTTATACACACCGTTGCTCGTTACTGCGTCTGTTGCCCCTGTATATGTTCTAGAAGCCGCATCATATAAGACTGAACCTAATGAGGTATCCGCCGTTTCCGACGTGCTCGATGATGACGATAATAAACATTTATTCGCATCAGGGTCATATATATAACCAGTGTCACAACATTGTTGTCCAATACAAGTTAACGATAACCCGCTTCCCCAAGGGTCAGTTCCTGATGAAGATGTGTCAACTGTTGGTGCACTTCTTGGGTCGAAATTCCAGTTGTATTCTTGATAATTCATATTATCTCTCTTTAATGTATGATATAGTTGTCTAACTAAGAATATACCACCTATAAATATTATTATAAATACTAATGCTCTAAAAAGATTATTTGGTAATAATCCACGATTATGTAATACACTGCATATTAATAATAACACACAAATCACAATTAAAATCTGCATTATTTTTGTATGGTCCTGGTATCTTAAACCATAATATTCGTTGATTTCTACTAAACGCAATTTATTATACTTCTGGTCTTCAATAAATCGTAATCTTTTTTTTGCTTCATTTAATTCATTTTCAACGATTGTTATTGCGGCTGCTTGTTCTGACATAGTATCTTTTGTTGAACCAACGTTTACATTATAAAACGTATACATTTGATTTAAATTTTTATAAAGATTTACTCTCATTTGAGAAATCTCATTTATTTTTTTAATTATCGTTTCTTTTTCTTGGTCCGTTAAATTACTTGTCCCTTGTTGTATTTTACTGAAATATTCTTTTTCTATATTTTGAAGTTCAGTAATATCAGATAATGCTTGTGCTTTACTATCCTGAATTGTTGTAATGTCTATTGGTTGTCCTGTGCTTGTTCCTGTAAGCATAGAAGACGCTGATGGACTATTTGGACTTATCATTATATATTATATGATATAATAAGATAATATATATTTTTAGTATCTAAGAATTTTAATTGTAATTAATATTATTATAATTGCTAAAATCCCCCATAAAATATAAGTATAGTTATATTTTTTTACATTTATTTCACTATCATCCACTATTTGATTTATATTTGATATATCCTGACCATTCAAAATGCTAAATTTTGAACTTAATTGTTTGTATTTTTTTAAATTCGCATCTAACACATTTTTATCTATTCCCATTTGACTTATCATATTTGAATTTAATGTTTCTAAATATGTAATTTTTTGAACAATTTGGTTCGCTAGTTCCACTAATTGTTGTCTTAGTTGTTCTGCTTCTTGTTGTTGAGCAGATGTTGCGTTTGTTAAACCGCATGTTGTCGTTGGTGTCATTTGAGTTGACGACAAATTAAACTTATTCCATTCTAATGTATCTACATTTTTTACATTTTTATTGCAACTAATATCATTATTTAAAACTATATTGTTGTTTTCGTCCATACTTATCATAGATGATGGATATTGAGTTAAATTTCCATTATCATCCACATAACCGATTTTATTTAAGTTGTTTAAATCGCCAACTTCACTTAATTCGTGCACAGAGTTTGCCCATACACCACCATACGCTTTACCATTACTTTGGATTGAACATTTACTGGTTGATGTAGTTGTATATAATACTAAATTTCCATCACTTTGCATTATTAAAAATAACGAACCGTCATTTGAAGAAATCCATTCATCAGTATTCAAAGTCTCACCACTTAGCATATAATTTCTACCAAATTTACTTTTGGATGCTGCAAAATCTTGGTTCGGTTGTTGTTGCTGTCCATTTGTCATAGCACACCAAACAGCTGTATTATTATTATTATTATTATCAGGAGTTCCTCTATAAATACACATATTTCCGTCATCTTGTAATATAAGAAAAAACTTACAACTCTTAAATTGTGATGAACAATCTAAGAGAACATTTTGACCTTCCGCATAATCTAAATGTTTTGTTTGATTAACATTTCCACACTGATAACCAATATCAAACCCTTTCGCACAACCAACAGCAGGGTCCCCGAATGTATTATTTGAAACAGGAATTATTGTTGTTCCGCTTGTATATGGTGTTGAATTTGATAAACTTGTTGAATTTTGTCCTGTTCCATTAATTAATCCAACAACTTGTGATGTTACGTTTCCTTGTGGAACATGACAATTCCCACCATAAGTTGCCGATAAACTATCTAAGTTAATAGAACCACTCCACAAACAATCAGCAGGACCACTTTTATTTGGAACACCACCTGGTTGAGGGTCAGCATTTACTGGGTCAACAACATTACCATTTCCATCAAGTAATAAAATATTTCCAGTATTGTATAAACCAACAGATACAACACCTGAACCAGCAGTTCCTGTACTCCATAATGCTTTAGAGTTAATATTTACAGCAACTCCATATTGAGTTGTTGATGTCAAATCGTTACTTAAAAAACACTGTGCTAAATCCTCACCTGTTGGATATTGCGTTCCGAAATATTTATAACCCCCATTTACAGCTGCGGTCTTGCAGTCATCAAAACTCTTCTCAGCTCCATCTAAGGCAATAGTGGTCATAGCTCTATTATCAGTGTCATTATAACATCCAATATATTTCTCCGTAGGAACAGTAGATAACATTTGTGAAGCATAAATATTGGTATTGATATTTTTATTTTGTGTCTTTTGAAAACTATTTTTTTGAATGTAATCCTTTGAGGAGTTCAATAAATTTGAATTAGATGCATTATATTTCTGTAATGTATCATTAAATTTAGTTTGTAATGATTGCAACTCCTGCACCTTCATAGTAACATCGGTGTTTGCTTGTGAAACAAAAGTATTAGTCTTTTGTAAAGCAGATGATGACTGAGTTTCTAAACTATTTTGGAATTTTTCTACAATTGTTTTTTTATGTAAATTTTTAAATTTTTCATTCAATTTGTCTTTTATATTTGTCATTAATATACATATATATATAAAAAAATGAATTATTATAAATATAATGTTTTTACAATATAGTATAGTATTATCATAGATAATATAAAAAATATCATATATCTTAAATTTGCAGTTTGAATATAAATTGAATTATCGTTATATTGTTGGTCTAAACCATCATATTCTTTTAACATATTATCAATAGTTTTTCTTTCTTCTAATAATTTTGAATATAAACTCTGTAATGCGTCTTTTTGTTGGTCTTTAATATAAATTTCACTAGAAACAAAAGTAGATGTGTTATCGATTTCCTGACTAATACTATTTGTAATAGTTAAAAGTTTATTGTTTAAAATTTGTAATAATGAAACCATTTTTTCCTTATCATTAGAAGATAGTTCGTTTCCTGAATTATTATCGTTTTTAACAGAAACGTAATTAGCATAGGTTGTTTCATAATCTTTCATCGCTAAATTAAAGTCGTTTTGTAATGTTTTTAATTTTAATACATTTGAGGATGGTTCTTGCATTTATATAAATTGAATATTTTATTTATTCTAAAAAGTTATTTAAAATTAAAAATAATATAAAAATTGTTAAAATAAATACTAATGTATTTCTGTTCATACGTAAACTTTGAACAAAAGAAAATAAGCATACCATTAATAACAATAAAAAAACTATTGAAAATAACATAAATGTGTCATTTACATTAAGTATTGTATAATAAACTAATATAATCGCTATAATTGACCAAAACATATATTGCGAGTTAGTTGATTCAACAAATATGCTATTATCGTAATATTGCTTATTTAAAACATCATAAGTTAATAAATTATTTTCTATGTTTTTTTTATCTGTTTGTAATTTACTGTATATATCTTGTAATTGTTGTTTTTGTGATTTTTTTAACTGAACGTTTGATTGAACCTCAGTATTTATTGATGAGAATTCATTATTAATTTGTTGAGATAAATCATTTAATTTATTATTTAAATTTTCAGCTATTTGTTTTTGATTATTTACCTCAGTTTTATTGGGATTATTAATGTTTGTTAAATATAGTTGATATTGATATTCATAATCTTTAATTAATAAACTAAACTCATCTTGAAGGTTTTGTAGTTTTGATAAAGAACCATTAATTTTATTATCACTCATATATAAATATCATATAAAATTATAATCCGTTCCAAAAACCTTATAGTTCTTTAAATCCTTTATTTTATTATTATATTTCTTTAAATCCTTTATTTTATTATTATAGTTCTTTAAATACTTTTTATAATTATATTCTTTTATATATTTCTCAATAAACTCATTATTACATTTATACTTATTATTTGTTTGTAATAAATTCAATACTTGTAAAAATAGAAACATATACTTTCTATCAATATTTTTTATTTACGTGAAATAATCTATATGATACTAAAATTAATATAAATATTCCTATTAAAATATTCCAGTTTGAAATATATTGATACTTATACAAATTTATTGAATCATCTATCATAATAAAAGAACTATTCTCTTTTCCTTTTCCTTGTTTTAATATAAACAATAACCTTTTATTTATTTCTTTTTCTTTTAATATTTCTTTATCTAAATTGCTTATATTTGTATTTATTACATCTGTATTTTTATCAATATTATTATTTATTACAAATAATTCTTTATTTATTGATGTTAAATTACTATTTATTGTTGAAAAAAAATTTGAATATTCCTGATAATCTGGATTTTTATTTGTTAAAATAAAATATTTTTTATAATCATCAATTACTGCATCAAACTGACTTTTGTATATTTCTAATTTTTCTTTATTTTCACTCATACAATTATACACTATTTTTATTTTATACACAAATTCTATAATAATATCCTTTTATTGCTGTTTTACTTGGTCTTATTATTTCGCATATTTCACCTGACCTAATTCCTATTACCTGTGCTACTGGGTCAAATCTGGAAATATCTGGAAATTGTGTGTTATCTGTTATATTATATCTTTTTTTTACAACTTTCACTTCTTCGTCATTTAATACTCTATGTTCAGGAACTAGTGAGTGTTCTAATATATTAAATTGAAGTTTCTTTATACTTTGAATTATTATCCAAAACCCATCTTGTTCCCAAATATGTTTCAATAAATTTGTTAATGTTTCATTTATATCATCTTTTATTATTATCATTAATATATCATTTTTTGTTAACATCTCTTCTAAATTAAATAAATCATCTATTATTTCTTGAACATTTTGAGGTCTTAATGATTTTGCTAAAAAGTAGCATATATATATCTTTTTTTTGGTTGATTCATTTATTTTTTTTTCAAGAAGCATATCTAATTGTTTGTTTTGAAACATAGAATTTACTTCATTTATACTAAAATTTGAATAATCATCTATATTATACCCTTGTCTCACCATTAAATCAAGAACTATTTTTCTTGATTTATAAACAGAAGATACTAATCCACTTGAATTTTGTGTTGTCATTATATCGTTTATAATACTCAATAACATTTTATTTTTAATTCAATTTTTTTATTAACTATTAACTTTTTATTTGAATTTTCTTAGTATTTTCTTGGTTTTCATTTTTTTCTTTTAAATCTTCATCATTTACTTCTTCTATATTTAATATGTCATCATTACTTTTACTTTTATTTTCACTTTTATCTTGACTACCTATTAATAACAACTTATTATCTAATAAATCTTTTGTTTCATTATATTGAGGAGAATTTTGGTTATATTGGGATACAACTTCATTATATTGAGGAGAATTTTGATTGTATTGAGGAGAATTTGGATTGTATTGGGGTGAATCTTGATTATATTGAGGAGAATTTGGATTGTATTGGGGTGAATCTTGATTATATTGAGGAGAATTTTGATTGTATTGGGGTGAACCTTGATTATATTGAGGAGAATTTGGATTGTATTGGGGTGAATCTTGATTATATTGAGGAGAATTTTGATTGTATTGGGGTGAACCTTGATTATATTGAGGAGAATTTGGATTGTATTGGGATACAACTGGATTATATTGAGGAGAATTTGGATTGTATTGGGGTGAATCTTGATTATATTGAGGAGAATTTGGGTTGTATTGGGGTGAATTTGGGTTGTATTGGGGTGAACCTGGATTATATTGGGATAAAACTTCATTATATTGGGGTAAATTTTGGTTATATTGTGGCGAATCATCAAATTCATCTATTACTAATTGTTTTTCTTTTTCTATTTCTAATTCATTTTCTGGTTCTATTTCGTATTCTTCAATTTTTTCTTTTTCTTTTTCATCTCTAATTTTTTTAATTAGTTTTGATTTATAATCTGTAATTAAAGTATTTAAATCACTTGTTTCATCCATAGATAATTTATTTATATTATCCGAATAAGACATATTCATTAATTGTTCAACATTTTCATCTGTAATAATTCTCATTTGAATATTCATTACTTGTAACTCTTGAATTAACAATTTAAGTGAATATGGTATTCTTACTATACTATAAGACCTTCCAAATTTACTAATATTTTCAATATTTTGTTTTCCATCAATTGTTCCTTTGAACCTAATTGGTCCATCCGCAAAAGGACTTATAAATAAGTTTAATGAACTATTGTAAATCGCAACACAACCAGTTTTATTACATACCGCAATATAATACTCGTCTGAGCGAACCATATATGAATCGTTTAAAAATGATGAAGCCCCGTGAGCCATTATTCCATCCCTTTCCATTTCGCCAATTCTTAAACCACCATCATTCGCACGACCTTGGACAGACTGCCTTGTAAGTGCCGTATTTGGTCCTCTTGCTCTAAAATTAATTTTATCTTTAACCATGTGTTTCAAACGCATATAATATGTTGGTCCAATATAAATATCCGAATACAATTGTTCGCCAGTCATTCCGTTATATAAAACTTGATTACCACTAGAATGAAATCCTGCATTTACTAATGCTTTTCCATAAACAGAGAGATTTGGTCCTTTATTTTTGAAAGCGGTGCAATCTCCAAATCCACCATAGTTAGCACATACTTTACCCAAAACACACTCAACTAATTGTCCGATAGTCATACGAGAAGGTATAGCGTGTGGATTAATAATCAAATCTGGACGAATGCCGTCATCCGTAAAGGGCATATCTTCTTCTGGTATAATAATTCCAATTGTTCCTTTTTGACCACTTCTTGAAGCCATTTTATCGCCAATTGCAGGAATTCTTTCCTCTCTTACTCTAACCTTTGCAATTCTAAATCCTTCTTCACCCTCAGTAATAAAAGATTTATCAACAAATCCAACTTGTCCCTTCTTAGGGAAAATAGATGAATCAATTAAAGCTTCGGAATTATCAGAATTAAATGTGACTTTGCCGATAACAACAACTTTATCATCCAGAGGAGTATTTTCTTTAATAATTCCAAACTTATCTAAATGACTATAATCATAACCAGGTTTAATTCCAACTGCTTTCTTTTGAATAACATCACCAAAAACAGAATTTGTGGTAGAACCACTAACCTTACTACTTTCTTCATTACTTTCATACATAGACAAATATGTAGTTCTAAATAATCCTCTTTTTATAGAACCTTCATTAATTAAAATAGCATCTTCTACATTATAACCAGTATAAGACATAATAGCAACAATTGTATTTACACCGTAAGGTTGTTGTTCGTTATTGAAATATTCAAGATAACGAGACTTAGTTAAAGGTATTTGTCCATAATTTAAAACTACACCTGTTTTATCTATACGCATTTGATAATTCGAGTTATAAAGTGAAACTGCTTGTTTGCTTTGTCCACAAGAGAAAGCATTACGAGTAACTGGATTATGTTCAGGAAAAATAATTAAATTACCCATAAATCCTAAAATTAATGAAGGGTCAATCTCAATATTTGTATAAAATTTGTTTTTCTTTAATTCATCAATATTATTTGCTATCATTAATCCTTCTTCCTCAGAAGTATCAATATAATCTACAACGGCTTTATTAATTTCAAATTCCTTTTGTATTTCTTCAAGTGAATTTAATGAAGGATATAATTCTTCAATATCATAAATAATATTATTTTTATAACTGTATGACCCAATAGATTTTTCTTTGAAACCAGAAACAATTTGTTCCCAAGTAAATTTCTTTTCATTAATTTTTTTCCTTATTTCTTCTCTCATAAAACTAATTTTTCCATTATCTAAATAATATATAGGTCTAGTTAATCTTCCAGAATCAGTATAAATATATATTTCATTATTTTGATAATCTAGTGATATGCTAGTATAAAAAGGAAAAATACCATTTCTACGAAACAATTTAATCATTTTAATTAAATCAAGTGGTTTATCTATTCCTCCCACCCATACACCATTAACAAAAATTTTAGTTAAAGCTGCTAATAACTTAGGATTACATTCCTGCAAAATACGAATAGAAGTTTTAGAACGAAGCCACTTTATTAAAGGCCAACAAGAGAACCCACTAGTAATGATTGTGCTTATAGCTAAATGTTTATGCAGTCCAATATTTCCGCCATCTGGTGTATCAACAGGGTCTATATATCCCCACTGTGTTGAGTTCAATAATCGTGGACCAACAACTTTTGCGTTGGAATTTAAAGGTAGGTTTAATTTTCTTAACTGCGACATAAATGAATTCCACGATAATCTATTTAAATCTTGAACTACACCAATTTTGTTAGTATGCGCTGTTGAACCCCAATTTCCTTTAAATGCTTTTTTAAAACCATTTTCCACTATTCTAACTTTAAAGAAATCAAAATAATTATTTGTAATTAAATTAACGAAATTTTGTTTATACGCACCAGTATGATAATAATAATTATTATCTATACTCAAACTAATCGCCTTATTTTGTAATAAATAGTATTCTCTAAATAAATCATAAATAAGTGTTCCAGATAATTCTATTCTTTTAAATTTAAAATTATCTCTATCAGTCGGTTTATTTTCACCAGTAAAAACTTTGAGTAATTTAAAAACCATATGACCAACAAAATATGCTTTATCTAAAAAGTTTTTAACTCCAATATGAGGCAAGAAATAATTCATTAATATTTCTAAAACACTTGTTATTGTTTTTCTTTTTGTGAAACCTGAAATATATTTCAAAGCATTTTCCTGAGTGAATATCTTATATGAGTCATGAACACTCGGAATAAATAAATCTATATAATTTTCATTTTTATTCAAATCTAATAAACAATATTCTATAATTTTTTTATCAGATATAACTCCTAATGCCCTCATTAAAATAAATAATGGAATTGGTTTTCTAACATTTGGAACAATAACCAATAATTGATTATTAGTAAATCTTGGCGATGGCGCCAAAACTTTAACAGCCATAGTTCTTATTGGTTTTGATGCATCTTCGCTTACAGAACGTATCTCACACGAATAACTATATATATCATCACCTTTATTCTTACGAATATACATCATATTGTTCGCAAATTTTTCTTGTGGAATAATAGATTTTTCTTTTCCATCAATTATAAAATAACCACCATAATCATTTTTACATTCACCCATATTAAAACGAACTTCTGATGGTAAGTTTCTTAGAATACATAAGTTCGATTGTAACATAATTGGGAAACGACCTAAATATATTTTTTCTAATGTAATCGTTGTTTCATTTTTTACATTTTCGTTATCATAAACACTAAATTCAACATCTACATCATAATGAATTGTTATTCCGTATGTCATATTTCGTAATCTAGCGTCATTTGGATACATATAATGAGAACCTTTATCATTTTCATCATATATAATTGGCTTACCAAAATATATCTTTCTACCATCTTTACCACCTAAATATAATAAACATTCATTCGGGCTTTTATTTAATTCACTTCTCTCTACAAATCTTATCGGATTGTTTTCACTAAATATATTATAAATTCCTACATTAAAAAAGTCATTATAAGAGTCTAAATGATGCGCAACTAAATTATATGGGTTATCTTTAAAATATTTATCAATCAGTTTCCACGAAATATCTTCCATCTTATTTATATTATATTAATTATACATAATTTTAAATTAAAATATTGCTTTTGATTAAATTTTGATATTTTTTTATTTCTCTGTGACTTCGTTATAACCTTTTTTAAAGGTGGATTTAAATGTGGATTTAAAGGTGGATTTTTTTGTTTTTGTTTTTGTTTTTGTTTTTGATTTTGATTTTGTATTTTTTGTTTTCATATTTTTTGTATTTGTAATTGTAAAAGTAGTCCAAGGTTGTTGAGGTCTATCATTTAAATAAGGTCTTAAATATTCCCACTGTCTGTTTATATTACAAAAATCATCTTTCAAAAATGGGGTTCCGCAAGAATTTCCATATCTTAAACATAAAGACATATTTTTCGCCAATTCAGAAGTAGTTATATTTCCATCTAATGCACCACGAGGTGCAAATGGTTTAGGTCTTGATGGGTCTGAACAATACTCTCTCGCATCCAAATCATAATGAGCACATACAGTTCTAGAACAAGGAACTATTTTATTCAAATATACGTCATAATGGTCTGATATTATTTGTTTTGCAACTTCAATATTTATTTTACCCTTATTTTCAATCATCAAATCATTTAAACGAACTCGTCTAGCACCTTGATGTCGTCGAATATCATCAAATCCTGTATTTGAACATTCCATATTTCTTATTCTTGGGTCATAAGGTGCATTAAATCCAATAAAATAACCATTTTTAGTTCTTTTAACATTATGATATTTAAGTCCAAGTTCTAATAACATAATTTCGTTTGTTTTTATATCTCCGAACATCCAACTATTTGCATAGTCACCTGAATTTCCGTTCAATAATATTTCCACATAGTCATCCATAGTTTTTCCATATTGCATAGCTTGTCTTATTCTACAACTTATCGGAAAATTATTTTCAAATGGAAGAAACCCACCGATTGTTGTTTCTGTTCCAATAATACCATTACTTGTTACAAAAAAGTCGGTTCCACTCCAAATACACCCAATAAATCCTTGCATAATAATACGAGCCCCTTTACTTGGGTTAATATCTATAACTACATTTGCATACTGACCGTCTATAAACTCTGAAAAGTTATTATGGGCAACTACTATTTTGCCGTCTTCTGTAAAATCTTTACCAGTAACTATAAAAGCACTACATCTATCTACGGAACCACCCTCTCTACTACTTGAACGAACATTTCCTGAATTTGAACCTTCTCTATTTGGATACCAATATCCAGTTAAAGATAAATAATTATTCCACGCAATAATTTCATCAATATCTGTTTTTGTTCCAGCAGAATTTAATCCATCAGCAACTCCTTGCATTTCTTCGTAAAATTCAGGAAAGTTATTTTTAATTTTATCCTTCAATAATTTTTTACCAGCTTCAATAAAAAATTCCCATTTTTCACCGAATGAGTGATAAATATTGAAATCTAACATTTCCTGTATTTTTTTGAATTCTTTTGAAATTAAATAACCATAAGCAAATCCTCTTTCTCTTGCATCCCCTTTAATTGAAACATATTTCCATCCATTTAAATCGTATGATATACCATTATCTATTTTATTTATGTTTTGCATATATAAATAAAATAGATTAAAAATTGTTTGTTTTAGTTTTTCAACATTAATAATCCAATTAACACAAAAAAAAGAATTAATGGAATAAGAATAATAAACCAAGAGATTTCACTATGTCCATTCTTACATATTAAATTCAATATGTAAGTCCAGAATAATATATAAATAAATTTAGAAATAAGAATAGCTGCCGTATTTGGGACTTTTGTCTTAAATGTCCCAAAATTTAAAATATCTGTATTACCTAGGTTATGAAGTATAACCACGATTAATCCTAACATAGATAACATAAAATATACAGCTGCTGGTGTGCATAAATCTTTTAATTGACTTGGAAATTTACTCATTATGTATTATTAATAGAAAATAAGTGAATGGAAAATGATATATATATATTAATTAAACTATTTAAAGAGTGTTTCACCCATTCAACAATTAAAAAATACACATTAGTAAGTATTTCTCAATTGAAACGAATTTAAAGTATTAGGCAATTGGTCTTTATAAGGCAACGGACTAACAGTTGTTGGATATCCATTAAAAGTATTATATGCGCTTCCAAGAGTATGTGTGAAATTTCTTCCAACATTTACTAAATCTTGTGGAATTAATCCACCTCCTTTACTTCTCATTCTTCTTTTTCTTCTTCCACCTTTATATCCAAATAAATCACCATCTCGTTCTTGAATTACTTGTCTTTGAGGGTCTACTGGATATTGGTTCATACTTAAATAGTTTGTTTCTCCTGGAATACCTTGAACACCAGGCCAGTTGCTTACATTAGATGACCACGCTTGTCCCACAAGTGCAGGAGGCATCATTCCGCCTCTCATTCTTCTTTTACTTTTTCTTCCACCAGAAAAAATATTTCCTCCACAACCACAACTCCCCCCTTTTTGATAACAAACTTTGCAATTTTTAGTATGTTTATGTTTTCTAGAATGGTTATTTTTTTTTGTTTTAGAACGCATATGTTTTGAAGATTTCGCCATATAATATAATATAAGTAAATAATTTTATTCAATATCTACATGGGTTAAAAAGTGTCTTCTACAACATAATTTAGTTAATCCTAAATCATCCAATACATCAGCTTCAATTGTTTTTTCCTTGAATGTATTTGTTAGATAGACTACTTTTTCAATCTCTAAACCTTTATCTGTTTTTCTTTTTCTAACTTCATTTTGATAAAATCTATATTTATCTGCAATAACCATACCACAAGTGAAACATTTAATTGGAATTATCATTTTATATTCTTTATTATTATTATTTAATATTTAATATTTTTAAATCAATTTTTTTTTTAATTATCTTCTTCAACAATAATAAGTCGTTTTTTGACTTTTTTAACAATCTTTTTAACCTTTGGTTTAGGTTCAATAATAACTTCTTCTTCAACAGATACTATTTCATTTTGAACTTCATCAATAGGTTCAGTATTTACTGAACTTGTTTCTGTTTGTTCTTCCACATCTTCTTTCACTTGTGCTTTTACAATACCAGTAATAAATTGTTGTGCTTGTTTTTTATTATTTTCAATTTCTTTTTCTAATTGTTTGACAAGTGCGTCATTATATTCACAATACTCAACAAATTCTTTTTGGCGTTCAAGTGATGGAACTGGTATTTTAATTGATTTAAATTCATCAATATCAATTGCTTTTTGTGCTGTTCCTCTTCCACATTTAAATACTTGTTCTTTATTATTATCTAAATAATACCATAAATATTCATTAATCACAATGGTTTCATTTTTAGATTTAATAGTAAATGCTTGACTATTTAAGTAGTATTTTTCATTCAATAACATAACACAATTATGTAAAGACATTCCCTCTCTACTTATTTTACAAGTTTTTCCTTCTCTTGAATACTCATTTGTATAAAATGATGTAAAACCTCCTCCACCTAATACTGGATATTCCCCTGTTTCTACTTGTCCTTTGACAATTCTTTTACCATTTTGAATTTCACAAACTTCTCCAAGTGTTTTTACAACATTCTCACCAAATATTTTTTGATTATTCAAACAAAACTCATTCAATTTCTTCAATTCCGCAATTTTATCATTACTTGTTTTGTTTGCATTTTCGTATATGAAATCTAAATATTTTACGATTTCTCGTTGGCGTTCAAGTGATGGGATTTTGATTTTTACACCGATTACTTGAGTATATCTAATAAATGGTATTGCAGTCCCTTTTTGATTTGACATAATTTGTGGTTCAAGTATTATTTTTGAATAATAGTATAAATATTTATCAATCATTATGTTAATATTTTTACTTTTCATAGTAAAACATTGAGACGCCCAAAATGGGTTTCCATAATTATGATTTACATAACCTGAATATGCACCAGTTCCGCATACAATTGTTTCATTACCATTTCTATTATTCGCATTATGAAAACCAACAATTTTAAACCCACCACCAAATATAGGTATATTTCCATCAACCATATCTTTTTTATCAAGTTGAGAACCATTTTGAAATTCACAAACTTCTCCAAGTGTTTTTACAACAACCCCTTCTTCATATTGTTCTTCTTCGGTTTCATCTTTCATATATTCAGCATAATTAAGTGAATATGAATTACTCGCAATTTTCTCAATAGGAACTTCAACCAATAGATTTTTTACATCTTCATAAGGGTTGTAATCATAAAACTTAACTTTGGTTGTTTGATGTGTTTTTGAAAACTTGTAATCTCTACCTGTTTCTTTTTGAGTTTTGGATACTTTAATTTTTGTTTCCAAAACATCAGTTCCTTCTCTCTTTTTCACAAAGTAAAACACACAAGTTTTAATGGATGTGTATGTAAATATACCTGATGGTAGATATATAATTTCTTTCAAATCGCATGTTTTCATAAGATATTCTCTAATTGCAACTAATGTGGTATTTGTTTTTGAAAATAAATCTTGACCGTCAGGCAATACAACCGCACATTTACCATTAATCTTTAACATATAAATAATTGCTTGAATAAACAAGGAAACAGCATTATCTGTCTTAATAGGAAGATATTCACTTTTTAATTGACTTTGAAAATCATCATATTTTAATCCCTTAATTCCAAATGGTGGATTTGCAAGAATATTATCAAACTTTCTTGTTATAGGAACACGAATACTATCACCTCTGTCTAATTTTTCAAACATATGACCTGATGAGATTAACATATTTGAAACCGCAAGTTGATATGTATCAGGTTCTAATTCTTTACCATATAATCCGTCGGTTTTGATAAAACCCCAATCAGGTTTAATGTTTTTAACATTTGCTTGTTGTAAAATGTATTGTAAATAGGTAATCAAGAAACCACCAGTTCCCATAGTAGGGTCTCCACAAGTATCTATTTTTCCGTCAGGATGTATTTGTGGATTGATTAATTTTACCATCATTTTCTTGACTAATGGTTGAGTAAAGAATTGTCCCAATACTTTACCAGTCATAATATCTTGAATAACTTCCTCATACGCATTACCCAAAACATCATATTCAGTTTGAGATAAGTCAAGTGAGTTTAATTTATCAATTAATTTTTTATAGGTTGATTTGTGTTGAATATCAAACCCTTTTCCCTTCAAAAATATATTTTTTGTAGTAGGATGATTTGATAAAATATCATCCCATAAATATTTCATATTTGAAGGAATATTATCCTCTTTTTCATTTGACAGATTACTAAAACGAACAATTTCTAATAATTTATTTTTGTGTTTTTCAATCATTTCATATTCAATATGACTAAAATCATATTCATAATCATCAATATTTATTTCACCCCCAAGATGGTGTTCAAGTAATTTTAATATTAGCAAATAAGACAGATTTCTTAATGCTTTCTCACCAGTTAAACCTTCATTGTCCCTCAATATATTTAAACAACTTTTGAATACACTAATAAGTCTAGTTTTATTATCCATTTTAACTTCTTTTGTTTGACTAATTTGTTGCATTTCAGTTAGTGTAATACAAGGTGCTTTCTTATTTTGGTGTCTTATGAAATCAATTTTTTGATTAAACACCTTTTTACACAAATCGCAAGAATATTGTTTTGACATCTTTGTATATATATTATTGTATATTTTTCTTTAAGTAAATTTTCCTTAATATTTTTTAAATCAATTTTTATTTTTATTTAAATAAAAAAGTAATTTTTACTTAATTATTCATAAACATTACAATTCCTGAATACTTACAAAATAGCACCCATTTTTTTTTTC
>Ga0209189_1000688_pt1 | contig 27204 bp, 29 predicted proteins | sample C_130820_EF_Meta_FD_187308 | JGI IMG/M metagenome (GOLD analysis project Ga0209189, IMG submission 187308) | Freshwater microbial communities from Lake Croche, Canada to study carbon cycling - C_130820_EF_MetaG (SPAdes) (version 3) | ecosystem: Environmental > Aquatic > Freshwater > Lake... | reverse complement strand
TCACAGCGGGCATGAGAAAAGGAAGCGGGTGATGGGATTCGAACCCACGACAACCACGTTGGCAACGTGGTGCTCTACCAACTGAGCTACACCCGCGAACGGCCGTGCCCGACGTCGCCGCCGCCACGGAACCTCGCGATTCTATGGGGCTCATGGGGGGGCCGCAAGGTCACCCTCTGGGCAAGCCGCGGTTTTTGAGCAATTTGGAGCGGACCGTTGGAACGTGTCGGGCGCCGGCTAAACTCGGCTCCAGGAACGCAAGCCCCCGACGGAGGAGACTCCCCGGTGAACGTGCGATTGGTGGTCGTCAGACCGGAGTCGAAGCGGCAGACATTCTGCGTCCGCCTGCCGATCGTCATCGGGCGCAGCGAGGAGGCGAAGTTCCGCATCCAGCAGGACCGCGTCAGCCGAAAGCACTGCGAGTTGTTCGAGCAGGACGGCCGCGTCCATCTGCGCGACCTCGGATCGACCAACGGCACGTTTCTCAACGGCGAACTCATCGACACCAGCGTGAAGCATCCGCTCGAATCGGGCGCGCTCGTGCGGGTGGGGAGCCTCGAGTTCCGGATCGAGTTCGAGTCCGCCTCCGCCGGAGCCATCGCCCCGGCCATCGTGGACGAGGACAGGACGGTGGGCCTGGCGCCTGCCGCCACCGCGGAGCCGTTCGAGGTGGAGCATGTCCCCGAAGAGCCGGCACCTGCGGCGGAACAGCCCGTCGAGGCCCCCGACTTTCTCACCGCCGAGCGGGCCGTGACGGCCGACGAGCCGCCGCGGATCGCGGCGACCGATGATGCAGCGGAGCAATCCATCGACTCGGGTGACGAAGAACTGGGCGACTTCCTCAAAGGCCTGGGCTGAGGGGCTCGGCTCGACGAGGCAGGGTCGAGAGACCTCGGCGGCAACCGTTCGCCGAGTCACTGGCCGTCACTGGCCCACGGCGTTGGGCCGGCGCGGCTTGTTTTTCGCAGGTGGCGGCGACACCGGTTTGGCGAGCGTGACCTTCAGGCTGGTCAGGATCAACTGGCCCTTCTGGTAGTACTGCCCCTCCACCTCCACGTCGTCACCCGGAGCGGCCAGCCCGACGTTCGCCGATCGCACGACCAGTTCCGCCTCCGGGGGCACCGTGACGTCGAATCTCTCGCGGCCGGCGGCGACCGTGACCACGTCGCCTTCGACCCGCTGGATCGTGCCGGCGAGGAGGTAACTCCCTTCCGGACGCTTGCCGGCGACCCGTTTGGCCTTGGGGTCGGCGACTCCCAGCCCGCCCGCCATGACGCCCGGCGTCCCGCCGTCGGTGAACGCGAGTTGGAGCACCGGCTCGGTGACCTTGCCCAACGCGTCGAGCGTGACGGCGCAGTTGACGAACTGCTTGGGCTGGAGCATCTCGCGACTCGCCCTGCCGGTCACCTCGATCGTCGCGTTCGGGGCGGGGATCGCCTGCCACAGTTCTCCCCCCTTGGGCAGGCGCAGCTGCAGTCGCCCGGGGCCGGCCTCGACGAGCTGTCCGATCCGCTCCTCCCGTTCGAGCGTCTTCACCTGGCCGGCCGCGCCGGGCTGCTGCCCGCGAAGCTCTGCCGGACCCACGACCGCCACCACGGCCGCGAGGCCGATGGTCGTGGTCAGCCGGATCACCCGCCAGCGCTGCCACCGTGTCCGGAATGATTTCGAGGCCTCACACTGCCGCATCTGGAGTTTCCCGCCGTTCCGGATCAGACTTGAGGCCGACGCAGCCCGCGGCGACGCCCGACTCCAAACTATACCGTGCGGCTCAGGTCGCCCCCCAACCCCGGTCTCCGTCTTTCATGGCCACCAGTGAACGGCCCAGCCCCGAACGCCGCATCACGATCCGCGATCTCGCGGCCGCCAAGCGCGACGGCAGGCCGCTCACCATGCTGACCGCCTACGACTGGTCGAGCGCCCGCCTCGTCGATGCGGCCGGCGTCGATTGCGTGCTCGTCGGTGACAGCGTGGCCATGGTCGTCGCCGGTCGCGATTCGACGCTCCCCGCCACGCTCGACCAGATGATCTACCACGGCGAGATCGTGGGACGGGCCGTCAGGCGTGCGCTCGTGGTCGTCGATCTGCCCTTCCCCCTCCAGCACCTCGGATCCCGCACGGCCGTGGAGTCGTGTGCCAGGATCCTCAAGGAGACGGGCTGCCAGGCCGTGAAGCTCGAGGGCACGGCCGGACAGGCCGACGTGATCGCGGCGATCGTCGGGGCCGGCATCCCCGTCGTAGGCCACGTCGGCCTGCGCCCCCAGGCGGTGCACCAGCTCGGCGGATATCGCGTGCAGCGCGACGTCGATCACCTGCTCGACGACGCCTGTGCCGCAGCCGAGGCGGGCGCCTGTGCCGTGGTGCTCGAGTGCATTCCCGCGGAGGCCGCACGCACGATCACCCGATCGCTCGCCGTGCCCACGATCGGGATCGGCGCCGGTCCGCACTGCGACGGCCAGGTGCTCGTGTACCACGATCTCGTCGGCCTGTCGCTCGACCGCGTGCCGAAGTTCGTGCGCGGCTACACGGACGTGAAGACGTCGATCGCCGACGCCGTGGACCGCTGGAAGCGCGACGTCGAGGAGCGCCGCTTCCCGGGTGCCGACGAGACGTTGGCATAGCCGTCGGTCGGCACGTGCCGGCGGTGCGACGGGTCGTGGCCGGCCTCTACGGGAGCACGACCTCGTCGGAGATCACGACGGGCTTGCCCGCCGACACGGCGCCGGTCGGCATCGGGCCCGGCGAGCCGCCCGGGCCAGCGGGAAGAGCCGGGGCGCCCACGCCGCCGGAAGGCATGCCCCCCTCCACGATCGCCCCCTGGCAGTCGTTGCAGCCACCCGCCATGCCGCCCGACGCCATCGGCGCCGACTGGCAGCAATCGGAGGGCTGGCCGCAGGGTCGCATCGCCGGTGCGGCGGCCGCGGGAGTCACGGTCGCCCCGGGGGGCGTGAAGCCGGGCGGATAGTGGCCGAAGCACTTCTCGTACTTCCAGACCTCGAGCGCGATGTAGCGTTCGTTCAGGGTCTTGCAGCCGCCGGAGGTCAGGGACGCGAACATCGCGCCACCGAGGAGCAGGCTCCGGCCGAGGTCGTTGATCCGCATCGCATGGCACTCCGTCGAAAGGCCGTCGGGAACGGCTGGTGGACGGCGTCGCATCGCTCACCGCGACGCCTCGCAACCCTACCCCACGTCGGAGCTGCGGCAAGAAAAAATGGCCGGCTGCCGTGCCGCGGGAGAGCACCCGTTGGAAAACTGTGCGGATCGTGCCGCTTAGCCCTTGCGGTGGCGAATCCGGGCCCGCATCCGGCGCTTTTTCTGGCCGAGTTTGCGCCTGCCCTTGCCGGTCTTCTTGACACCCATGCTGATCTCCAAGACGTGAACGGCCCGGAGAAGTTCCGGCTCGCCGCGTCGCAGTTGTAGAATGCGGCGGCGTGGCCGTGCAAGCACCCGCGGCACTTCGCTTCTTCCCGCTCCTGCACCGCTCCATGATCGTCTTTTTTCCGACGTACGCGCGGCGGTTGCCCGGCCAAGGCCGGTGGCGGGCCGCAGTGGCCGGGATGGTGACCCGGCCTCTCCCCCAGCGCAGCCGTCGCCGGACGATGGCCGTCGCCGTGCTCAAGCGACTGCTCGATCTCGACGAGAACCAGGTCGCGTCCCCCGTTTTTCAGCGCCGCGCCGACGCTTTCCTGTTCCAGCGGGTCGCGGGCCGACCGGTGCGGATCGTGATCGGAGGCCGGACCTACCCGGCCGGGCAGACCGACCGCAGCGGGCACTTTCAGGCGGAAATCGATCTCGACGACGAGCAGGTGGCGGCCGCCGCCGACCGCTCGGCCCGCGACGGCCGCTGGATCGCCTACGACGGCCTCGTCGATGACGAGGAACGGGAGACGGTCCTGGGGCGGGGCGGCCGCGTCCAACTCGTCGACGCGTGCGGGCTGTCGGTGATTTCCGACATCGACGACACCGTCAAGGAGACGAACGTCGCCAACCGCCGGGAACTGCTGGCGAACACGTTCGTCCGCGACTTCCGGGCCGTGCCTGGCATGGCCGACCTGTACCGGGCCTGGCAGGCGTCCGGTACGGCGTTCCATTACGTCTCGGCGAGCCCCTGGCAGTTGGTCGATTGCCTCGATGCGTTCCTGACCGACGTCGGTCTGCCGGCCGGTTCGCTGCACCTCAAGCTCTTCCGGCTCAAGGATTCGACGCCCCTCGGCCGGCTGCCGTCGCGAAAGCGGTCGAAGCGGCGCGTGATCGAGCGGATCATGGGAGAGTTTTCCGGCCGCCGCTTCCTGCTCGTCGGCGACTCCGGGGAGCGCGATCCGGAACTGTACGCCGCCGTCGCGAAGCGGCGCGGCGAGCAGGTCGCGGGGATCGCGATCCGGTCGGTATCCGGCCGGGCCTCGCGGGAGAAACTCCGGGCCCGGCTGGAGCGGCTCGCCCGGCGGCTGCCGCGGGGGACGTTCCGGGTGTTCGAAGAAGCAGACGAACTTCAGGAACTCTCGAACGCGTTTTGAAAGTGCTCGACCTGAGGACGTCCCCCGGGTCCGTCGAACACCACCGTCACGACGTCGATGCGTGCGGCACAGTCCTCGAGTCGATGCCTGCGGATGTAGGCGGCCGCCAGCTGCGCGATGCGTCGCTGCTTGTGGTAGCCGACCGTCTCGGCCGGGTGGCCATGCGTCGTGTCGGTCCGTGACCGCACCTCGACGAATACGACCGTGCGGCCGTCGAGGGCCACGAGATCGATGTCGCCCCGCAGCACGCGTTCCCGCGTGGCGACGATCCGGTAGCCGATCCCGCGCAGATACGTCGCCGCCTCGGCCTCGCCGCGTCGCCCCAGCGTGTCTCGAGACGGTCGCATCACACGGATCGGGAGGCGGATCGCCGTCAGGACTTCGCGCCGGCCGGCTTCCGGGCGGGCTTCTTCGCGGGCGTGGCGGACTCGACCTGCTCCTCGCGCTTCTCGCGGAGCCTGACGGCTTTGCCGACGCGGTCGCGGAGATAATAGAGCTTCGCCCGCCGTGCCACGCCCGACCGCTTGACCTCGATCTTGGCGATCTTCGGCGAGTGCAGGGGGAACTTGCGCTCCACGCCCTCGCCTGCCACGATCCGACGCACGGTGAACATCTCTCGGCTTCCCGACCCGCTCCGGGCGATCACCACCCCGTTGAAGATCTGGATCCGCTCCTTTTCACCCTCGAGGATTCGCGTGTGCACGTCCACGGTGTCGCCGATGGCGAACCGGGCGGAATCGGGCTTGAGGCTCGAGGCCTCGACCTGGGCGAGAATCTTCTGGGTCACGGCACGCTCCTTTGGGATTGAGTCGCAAGGTTTCGCCGGCAGGTCGCGGCGACGGCCTGTTCCTGCCGCCATTCGGCGATCCGGCGATGATCGCCCGACAGCAGCACGTCGGGCACGCGCAGGCCGCGGAACTCCCGCGGCCGTGTGTATTGTGGTCCCTCCACCAGCCGGTCGCTTCCGGCGAACGAATCCTGCCGCGCGCTCTCGGCATCGCCGAGCACGCCGGGCAGCAGCCTGGTGACGGCCTCGACAACGAGCATCGCGGCCACCTCTCCCCCGGAGAGGACGAAGTCGCCCACGGAGATCTCGTCGGGCTCGAGCGTCTGACGGATCCGGTCGTCGAAGCCCTCGTAGCGTCCGCAGACCAGCACCAGTCGGTCGTGTCGGGCGAGTTCCTCGACGACGGCCTGATCGAGCCGGCGTCCGCCGGGCGTCAGCATCACGAGATGACCGGGAGCCGGGGCCTCGCGCTGCACGCTCTCGACGCACTCCACGACGGGGGCGGCCATCAAGAGCATGCCCGGTCCACCGCCGAAGGGCCGGTCATCGACCTGCCGGTGCACGCCCTCGGCGAAGTCGCGGATGTTGGTCACCCGCACGTCCACGAGTCCTGCGGCGCGGGCGGCGCCCAGCAGGCTTCCGTCGAGGAAGCTCGCGAACATCTCCGGAAACAGCGTGAGGATGTCGATGCGCATCGGAAACTGCCACGGCCCGTTGTCCGTCCCGCCGTCGCGGTGCGGTTGATCGCCGTCAAACTGTGGACCCGTCGGAAGAAGTGCAACCCCGTTGAAGCCTGGTGCTAGCCGCCGGTCGACTCCGCGCCCGCGGGCGGGTCGCCAGCCGGTGCGGTCGATTCAGCGGACTGTTCGACCGGGACGGTCTCGGCTGCCTCGGCCGAGGTGTTCTCCGGCGCGGCAGCCTCGGCCGCCGGCTCGGTCTTCACCTCGGGAACGAACGCCGGCGGACCCGGGTCGGGGATGACGCGGGGCAGGGCCAGTTTGGCGCGGGCTGTTTCCATCTCCTTCAGCCGGGTGCCGGCGGGTCCGTACTTCTTGATCAGGACGCGGACCGTGGGGCTGGGCTGGGCACCGACCGAGAGCCAGTACTGCAGCCGCTGCGCGTCGAGCGTGCACCGGGCGTCGGTGTCGGGAACGGCGGGATCGTAGGTGCCGAGCACTTCGATCTCGCGGCCGTCCCGCGGACTGCGCTTGTCGGTCGCGCAGATCCTGTAATACGCCCGGTTCTTCCGGCCCATCCGCTTCATCCGAATCGCCACTGCCACGGTCTGCAACTCCTCACGGGGGAACTGACGAGCCCTTTAACGTACCGCGCGGCCGTCCAAACCCAAGCCCCGACCATCGGACCGGCTTTTTCCGGGTATTTCGCCGGTGTGAATGGGGACTCGGGGCGGGCGGAAAGAGCGGGCCGGGAGCGGGTCTACCGCGAACCCCGCTTCTTGCGGCGGGCGTCCTTCTCACGCTGCCGCTTCAGTTTGCGGCGCTCGTCGGCCGTGAGCCGCTTTCCGGTGTCGCCCTTGGGCCGGGCGAGGCGGGCGGCGGGGTTCGCGAGCCCGGCCTGGAGTTTCTGCACCTCGCGCATGCGGTCGCGCACGCCGAGCCCCGCCATGCCCTTCATCATCGCCGCCATGCCGTCGAACTGCTTCACGAGGTCGCTCACCTCGGCCGCCGGCACGCCCGCGCCGGCGGCGATGCGACGCCGACGCGACTGGTCGATGACCCGCGACGGGTTGCGGCGCTCGTCGGGAGTCATCGAGTCGATGATGCCGAACAGGCGGTTCATGTCCTGGTCGAGGTCGGCGCCCGCGAGCATCTCCTGCAGCCCGCCCATGCCCGGAATCATGCCGAGCACCCTGCTCATCGGGCCCAGTCGACGCGTCTGCTGAAGCATCTTCTTGAAGTCGTCGAGCGTGAACTCGCCCGCCTTGAGTCGCTCCTCCTGCTTTCGCACCTCCTCCTGATCGAACTTTCGCTGCGCCTCCTCGACGAGCGAGACCACGTCGCCCATGCCGAGGATGCGGCCTGCCATGCGCTCGGGATGAAAGTCCTCGAGGGCCTCGATCTGCTCGCCCGTGCCGACGAACTTGATCGGCACGCCGGTCACGTCCTTGACGGAGAGTGCGGCACCGCCGCGGGCGTCGCCGTCGAGTTTCGTCATGATCACGCCGTCGAGTTCGAGGGCGTCGTTGAAGGCCTTCGCGCTGCGGACGGCATCCTGGCCGGTCATCGCGTCCACGACGAGGTAGACCTGATCGGGACCGACCGTCCGGTCGATGCGGGCGAGTTCCTGCATCAGCGCCTCGTCGATCGAGAGGCGGCCGGCGGTGTCGAGGATGACGGTCGAGATCCCCTCCTTCCGCGCCCGGGCCACGCCTGCCTGGCAGACGGCGACGGGATCCGCGGCGCCCTCCGGCAGGTGCACCGGCACGCCGAGCTGCCGTCCGAGGATGGCGAGCTGCTCGATGGCGGCGGGTCTCTGGAGATCGGCGGCGACGAGCATCACGCCGCGGCCCTGCGACAGGATCTTCTTGGCGAGCTTCGCGGAGGAGGTGGTCTTGCCGGAGCCCTGCAGGCCGCACAGCATCAGGATCGTGGTCCGGCCCGCCTCGAGGTGGAGCGAGTGGTCCACCGGGCCCATCAGGTTCACGAGCTCGTGGTGCACGATGCCCACGAGCTGCTGGGCGGGATCGAGCGACTCGAGAACCCGCTCCCCGAGTGCATCCGTGGCGACACGCTCGAGGAACCGGTCGGCGACGTCGTAGGCGACGTCCGCCTCGAGGAGCGCGGTGCGCACGCCTGCCAGCCCCTCCCGCATGTTCGCCTCGGTGAGGCGGCCGCGGCCGCGAAATGCGTTGAGCGCGGTGGAGAGCGAGCTGGACAGCGATTCGAACATGGCGGCTCCGTGGGGTCCCGGAGGGGACCGAAGCCGCGATTATAGGGCCCGCCCACCCGGTGACGAGCCGCTCGAATCGGGAGCGGACACACGACGTGCCGCTTGCCCGACGCGTGGCCGGCAGGAGCGGCGCATCACCGGAGGGGCGGGTCCGAAATCAGCTGAACGTGCCCGGCTCGTGCACGACCGGGGCCGAGCCCGGCGACGAAATGACCGAGCCTTCCTCGCAGCAGGGGGCGGCCGACTGGCACGGGTCGCAGGTCGGACCGCAGGCCGGGGCGCCGCACGGCGGAGCCATCATCGGAGCCATCGGAGCGGCCACGGGGTTCCGCGACGAGCAGGGCGAGCGGAACTCCATGAACGACGGGCGACGGCAGGAATTCGCACCGCCGAAGCAGCTGCTGCAGCCCGGGGCGGCCGCGAGACTTCCGAGCACGAGCACCAGGCACAGGGAACGGGACATGATTTGGATCCTCCACCGCGGGCGGCGGTCGGGGCACGACCAGGGGACGGGCGGCGTCGCCCGCGGCGACGCCTCTCAACCGTAGCCCACGATTCGGCGCCGTGCGCCGCCTCCCGTCGCGTTTTTGCGTGGTAGGGTTCCCGGAAGGGTCTCCGCCACGGAACGGCGGGCCTCGCCAGCCGCCCATTCGCCCCCGCAGTCGTCATGGATGTCGCCCGATTCCGCCCCCGTGTCCGGCCTCTCGCCATCGCCTTGGTGACGTTGGGCGGGATGCTCGCCGGCGCCGCACGCGGCACGGCCGCCGGGGAGACGGCACCGTCGCTGCGGTGTGAGGTCGCGACGCCCGACGTGTGGGTGGTGAGCACGCGCGGGTTGCCAGGTGTCTGCCGCATGCCGGACCAGGTGAACTTCGGCGTCCAGCGGCTGCGGGCCGATGGTGCCGTCTGGGAGCGGGCGAATCCCGCAGACCTGTTCGACGACTCCACCCGACCCGTGATGGTGTTCATTCATGGCAACCGCTACGAGCACGCCTCGGCCATGCAGCAGGGGCTCGAGCTCGCGCGGCGAACCGCGCTCTGCGGCGGCTCCGGCGTCCGAACGATCGTCTATTCCTGGCCGAGCGAGCAGCAGGGCATTCTCCTCAGGGACGGCAGGGCGAAGTACGAGCGGGCTTTTCTCGAGGGGCACTATCTGGCGTGGCTGCTCGGGCAGTTCGAGCCGGGCCGGCCATTGGCCATCGTCGGATACAGCTTCGGGGCGATCATCACGCTCGAGGCGTTTCAGGACCTGTCGCGGTCCGATCGCCCGGGCGGGGTCCATAGCGGCGGGTGGCGGGACCGCGAGGCGCCGGTGAACGTCGTGTTCATCGCGCCGGCGGTCCGCTGCGACGCCCTCGCCCCCGGCGGCCCCTACCGCGACGCCGTCGAACACATCGACCGGCTGACGCTGCTGACGAACTCGACCGATGACGCGCTGCGATTCTTCCGGCTGCTCGAACGGTCCCACCGCACGGAGGCGCTGGGCTACGTGGGAATGCCCCGCTCCTGGCTGCCCGCCGGCGTGCCGTTCTCGAGCGTGGATGCAGCGAACGTCGTCGGCCGCACCCACGGCTTTTCGCACTACCTCGCATCGCCCGCGCTGATGCGCCGGATCTGCACCGGCGCGGCCGCGGGCATCGCGGCTAGCGAGTGACGGCCGCACGCTCGGCGAACCACTCCACGGTGCGGGCGACGCCATCGGCGAACGCCACCGTCGGCCGCCAGCCGAGCACCCGCGCGGCACGCTCGGCGGAGACCAGATTCGACCGCAGATCGCCGGGCCGCGCCGGACCGTGGACGGGGGGCGGCAGGGGGCCGGACTGCCCACGGGCTCCACGCCCGCGTGCCACCTCCGCCCGCACGACGGACTCGAGTTCGTTCACGTCGGTGCCGATGCCGGTGCCGATGTTGAGGCTTGTGAGCGTTCCCGCGGCGACGCCGGGCAACTCGCGCGTCAGGGCGGCGAGGTTCGCAGCCGCCACGTCGGTGCCGTAGACGTAGTCGCGCACGTAGCGCCCGTCGCCATTGATGGTGGCCGGCTCACCGGCCAGCAGTTTCTTGCAGAAGATCGCCACCACGCCGGCCTCTCCGTGCGGATTCTGCCGCGGGCCGTAGACGTTCGAGTAGCGGAGGGCGACCGACGTCAGGCCGTGCTCCCGGGCGTAGAACTCGAGATACCGCTCGCCGACCCACTTCGTGATGCCGTAGGGGCTCACGGGATTCGCGGGCGTGGTTTCAGCGGCGGGGGTCGTGACGTCGCCGTAGAACACGCCACCGCTGGAGGCGAACACGAACCTCAGGCAGCCCGTCGCCACGGCGGCGTCGAGCACGTTGATGAGCCCGATGCAGTTCACCCGGGCGTCGAACAGCGGCTCGCGGACCGACCGACTGACCGACATCTGCGCTGCCTGGTGGCAGACGGCCTCGGGCCGCTCGCGCTCGAATACGGCGCGCACCGCCGGCCCGTCCACGATGTCCACGACGTGAAGTCCGACGGCGGGGGGCAGATTGTCGCGCGAGCCGCTCGACAGGTCGTCGATGACGGCGACGTGGTGCCCTTGGGCGAGCAGACCATCGACGATGTGGCTGCCGATGAACCCGGCTCCGCCCGTGACCAGGATCTTCAAGGGTCCATCTCCCCGGACTGAGGTTTCAACCAGCGGAGAGGGCGGGATTCGAACCCGCGGTCCAGCTTTTGACCGGACACGTCTTTAGCAAAGACGCGCATTCGACCACTCTGCCACCTCTCCGAACCCGCGAAAATTCCCGTGGACGGAGAGAATGATCGCCGGGGTATTCTGGTCAGCATTGTCCGGTCCCGCAAGGAGGCGACCCGTGATGCAGGCGTTTTCTCGTCGTCGATCGCTCGTCGTGTGCTGCCTTGCAGCCGCCGGCATGGCGCTGTCCCCGGCGTCGCGCGCCGGTGCGAGCGAAGCTGAGCAGATGGCGGCCGCTCGAGCGAGCATCCGGGCCGACGAGGCGAGCCGTCACGTCCACGCGCTGGCCGACGACACGTTCGAGGGCCGGGAGGGGGGCAGCCGCGGTGGCCGGGCCGCCGGCGCCTACATCGTCGCGGCACTCGAGAAACTCGCCGTCGAACCGGCCGGTGACGGCGGCACCTTCTACCAGGCGTTCGGCGGGATGCGCAACATCCTCGCGGTGTTGCCGGGCAGCGATCCCTCGCTGCCCCGGGAGGTCGTCGTGGTGGGGGCCCATTACGACCACGTCGGCTACGGCAACGCGCGGAACAGCTATGGTCCGACCGGCTTCATCCACAACGGCGCCGACGACAACGCCTCCGGCGTCGCCGGGCTGCTCGAAGTGACCGAGGCACTCTGTCGCCTTCCCAGCCGGCCCCGCCGGCCGATCCTGATCGCGTTCTGGGATGGCGAGGAGAAGGGGCTCCTCGGCTCCTCCCACTTCCTCCGCGTGCGACCTGCGGCGCTGGCGTCGTCCGGCATCGTGTTCTCCGTCAACCTCGACATGATCGGCCGGCTGCGGGGCGAGCGGCTCGAGGTGTTCGGGGCGCGTTCGGCTTCCGGCCTGCGGATGGCGTGCGTCGAGGCGAATGCCGCCACGCAACTCGAACTCGTGTTCGACTGGGAGATCACGGACGACTCCGACCACTACCCGTTCATCGCCGCCCGCATTCCCACCGTCATGTTCCACACGGGGCTGCACGACCAGTACCACCGTCCGAGCGACGACACGCACCTCGTGAACTTCCCCGGCATGGAACCGGTCACGCGGCTCGTGTTCGACTTCGTGACCGCGATCGCCGACGATCCCCAGCCTCCGCGCGGCTTCCGTGACGAGTGCCGACGGGAGTCCGCCGTCACGCGGCGCGCGCTCGAGGCGCCGGCTGCGGAGATGGTGACGGTCGGATCGCGCCCGCGCTGGGGCGTCGGTGTTCGCAACGATCCGGCAGAACCGCAGGCACAGATCGTCGTGCGGGTGTCGCCGGGTTCACCGATGGCCCGGGCGGGCGTGCAACTCGGCGACCGGATCGTGGCGATCGACGGTCAGCGGCCGGCGGATCAGCAGGCCACGCTCGGAATGCTCGCGGCGGCGGGCCAGCGCGTGCAACTCGACGTGGACCGCAAGGGGCGACTCGCGCGGATCGACGTCATCGCCGATCCCATCCAGTCTGAACCCTGACCTGCACCGACTTCCGCGGAGGGCCAGAGGGACGAGGGAACGGACCTCTCAGTCGTCGTCCTCGTCGTCATCTTCCTCCTCCTCTTCGTCCTCATCCTCCCACTCCTCGTCGTCGTCCTCCCACTCCTCGTCATCCTCGTCGGAATCGTCCTCGTCCTCGTCCTCGTCCTCATCCTCTTCGTCTTCGTCCTCGACTTCCTCCCACTCCTCGTCGTCGCCTTCGAGTTCCTCGTCGTCCTCTTCTTCGTCTTCGTCCTCGTCGAGTTCTTCGTCGTCATCGTCCTCGAAGTCGTCCTCGTCCTCTTCGTCATCCTCTTCGTCGTCATCGTCCTCGTCGCCGCGGGCCACGAGGGTGCGGTCGGGCGACGCCAAGGCGGCTTCGAAGAGTTCCTCCGCGGCCATCAAATCGGGGAGTTCGTTCCAGGAGAACACGTCGGCAGCCAACACGTCTTGATGTCCTCGCGGGTTCGCAACGATCGTCACGGAAAAAGCTCCTCGGTGGGGACGGGAATTCGCTGGGGCTGGCAAAGTGTGTCGCCCCGCTGCCGGAAGTGCAAGTGTCCGGGTTCGCGGTTTTCAGGGGGGCGGGTTCGGTGCGGCGTCACCGGACCCCGCGACGGGCGGATCGAGCGGCGGCAGGTCCTCGATTCGCGCGAGCCCGAACGCCTGCAGAAACCGGTTCGTCGTCTGGTAGACGTGCGGTCGGCCGAGATCGTCCGTGCGGCCGCCGATCGCGACGAAGTCCCGCTCCAACAACTGCCGAACCATCTCCTCGCACCCGACGCCGCGGATCGCCTCGATCTCGGCCCGCGTGACCGGTTGCCGGTATGCGACGATGGCGAGCGTCTCGAGGGCGGCGGTCGAGAGGCGGTTCTCGGGCGGTGCCGTCAGGATCCTCCTCACCCACGGGCCGAGTGCCGGCCGCGTGAGGAGCTGGAAGCCGCCGGCGATCTGTTCGACGCGGAACGCCGCCCCGCCGTCGTCCTGGAGCCGGCGGAGCTCCCGCAAGAGCGTCCGGGCCTGCGTTCCGTCGGTCAGCCGCGCGAGTTTCGCCAGCCGGCGCGGCGTGAGCGGCTGGCGCGACACGAACAACGCCGCCTCCAGTCGCGCGAGTTCCGCGCTCCGCGTGTGGAGGCCGGGAGAGACGGGCGCTACCACCGGCTTCCGCCGCCGCCGGGGACGCGGCCATCGCGCGCGTCGCGGACCGTCCGCCAGCGGCGGAGTCCAGATCCGCACCATGCCTCGGCCGGCAGCGAGGCCTGGAAGCCGCTTCAACTTCTTGGGCATCTCGGCACGCGCGGGGTCGGGCTACCGGAACCGCGGCTCCGGCGAACGGGAGGAGACGTCGTGGTCGCGGACAGGCCGCCCGCCATCAGCCGCGGTCTGCGACGCGTGGCGGTACTTCCAGAACTGGACCTGCCCGAGCAGGTTCCGCATGCCGACTGCCGGATCCGCATTCGACGTCTGGAAGACGCGTTGCAACTGGCCGGATGGATCGGCGGCCACGCGGCACGAGCAGCGATGGATCGTGCCTCCGGCGAGGGGCACGCATTCGACCGAGACCGCGCCGAGCTGCTGCAGTTGCGCCTCGACCGAGGCTGGAGTGGTCGTGGGGGGCGGCTCGGATGGCGCGACGGGGACGGGAGAAGGGGCGTCGTCGGAGGGCGCGGCTTCCGCGATCGCCGACTCACCCCGCGCCACCCGCCACGCCTGGATCCGCCACTCGCGCGGGATCTTGTGCGAGAACATGGCCAACAGCGGCACGACGGCCAGGCACGCCAGCAGCACCGCGGAGCGAAGTTTCATGGTGTCGTTCCCGGCCGCCGCGGATGGCTCGAGGTGCCTCGGCGGTGTCCGGAAGGTACCGCTGCCGCGGGCGGGTCGCAACGCTGACTTCGTCGGGAAGCAACGCCTCTTCACCGGGCTGGGACGTCAGTCAGCCTGCGCGCCAGGGGCCTTCAGCACCACCCTCCGGCCCGTCGGGCCGGCCCCCGCATCCGGGGCGAAGTGGGGCACGCCGGCCGCGTATTCGATCCGCGTGTCGCGCCGGCCGCGGACGACGATCTCCCGAATGGCCTCCTGCACGACCAGCTTTTCCAGTTGCGGCCGCACTGCCGCCGGCCCGGCCTCGCCCGGCTTCACATCCGTCAGGAGCACCAGGTGCACGCCGAACGCGGTGGCGAACGGTTGCGACATCTCCCCCTTCGCCAGTGCGAATGCCCGCCGGGAGAACTCCTCGTCCATCGCCCCGTGCCGGGGAAAAAATCCCAGGTCGCCACCCTGTCGGCGGCTCGGTCCCGCCGAGTGCCGGCGGGCGGCGTCCGCGAACGTCATGTCGCCGCGGAGGATCGCGGTCCGCAGCGTCGCGGCGAGCCGTTCCATGTCGTCGAAAGCGGCCGCGCCGCGGCCGGGATCGGGACGCAGCACGATGTGGCTCGCCCGCACCTGGGTGCCGTCCAGGTCGCGCCGGTGCCTGGTGAAGGCCGCCTCGAGGGAGGCCGGCGTGAGCTGGGGCAGCAAAAGCTTGTTGAGCGCCAGTTCGAGGCGGATCTGGCTCCGCAGCGAGGCCTCGTCGCGGCCGGACTGGGCGAGAAACGTCTCGATCGGGATGTTGCGGTCGGCCAACTGGCCGCGCATCCGGGTGACGACCTCCGTCACTTCATCCTCGCTGATCGTGATCTGCCGGGACTCGACCTCGCGCCGCAGCAGCCGCTCGTCCACCAGCTGCTCGATCGTCTCGGCGGTCAGTCGCTCCCGGCTTTCCTCGTCGATCGCCCGGCCCTGCGTCACCCGGCGCAATGCGGCATCGACCTCCGCGCGAAAGATCGGCGTGTCGCCCACGCGCACCGCGACGGCCGCGGCCGGCTGGTCGTCAGAGCGTCCCGCGACGGCCGCCGCGGCCAGCAGGGCGACGGCCGCGGCCGGGAAGACGCGCGACCGGCATGAAACATTCGAGCGAGGCTGTGTCACGGCCGGGTCGGGAAGGAGTGGGGGCTGACCTCCGCCGGCTTCATCGTAGGGGATGCGGGCCCCGGAGCGAAGGGCATGCGGGTTCGCGCCGCCGGGCCTGCAGCCGCAGTGGCGCGCCGCGGTCGATTCTGGTCACGCATCCGGTTTCCAGCCACAATGCTGCGTCGCCTCAGGCGGCGTCGGGCGCCCGCGAGATTCGGAATCGAGCATGTCCCAGATCGCGATCAGCCTTTGCGGTGAAGGACGGGGCCATGCCACGCGCATCGCGACGCTCGCCGAGCGGCTCCGGCAAGCCCATGAACTGCTGATCTTCACCTCAGCCGACGCGTTGGAATTTCTCAGCCGTCGTTTCGCGGCCGACGACCGCGTACGGCTCGTCGGCATCCCCGGCATCGTGTTCCAGTACACGGGCGGAAGGCTGGACGTGACGCGGTCGATCACCACGGGGCTCGAGTACCAGGCGCGGCAACTGGGGCCCCTCGTCGATCTCATGCTGCGCGAGCTCGAGGCCTTCCACGCCGATCTGGCTGTGACTGACTTCGAACCCGCGCTGCCGCGGGCCGCGGCCCGGGCGGGGATTCCGCTCGTGAGCGTGGATCACCAGCACTTCCTCCTCGCGTACGACCTCGGTTCGCTCCCCTGGTGGCTCCAATGGCAGGCCTGGCTCATGGGCCATGCGGTGTGGATGTACGTGGCCGGGGCGACCGACACGGTCGTCTCGGCGTTCTTTCGCCCGCCGCTGAAGCGCGGCTGGGAGCACGTGGTGCAGGTCGGGCCGCTGCTGCGGGCGGAGGTCGCCCGGGCGACACCCCGCGACGAGGGCTTCGTGCTCAGTTATCTGCGGCGGCACACCCCGTTCGCGGCCCTCGCGACGCTCGCCGACTGCGGCCTCCCCGCGCGAGTCTACGGGCTTGGGGAACGGGAGCCCGTCGGATCGGTCTCGTTCCACGCGATCGACGAACGCCGGTTCATCGACGACCTCGCCGCCTGCCGCTGCCTGGTGTCGGCGGCCGGCAACCAGCTCATCGGCGAGGCTCTTCACCTCGGCAAACCGATGCTCCTGCTGCCCGAACGGGCGCACGCCGAGCAGCAGATGAACAGCCATTTCCTCGCCGGGATGGGGTGCGGCGACTTCACGCTCCTGGAGGAGGTCACACCGGACCACGTGCGCGGCTTCCTCGAGCGTCTCGACGTCTTTCGCCAGCCGCTCGACGCCCTCGCGGGCAGGATCGACGGCACGGCCGATGTCGTGCGGGTCATCGAGCGACGGCTCAACGAGCCGCGAGGCCTGCCCGCCCCAGATGCCGTACGAGCGACGGGATGATCGCCCGCAGGGCTCGTGCGCGGTGGCTGATCACCGCCTTCACGGCCGGGGCGAGGTCGCCGAATGTGCGATGGTATTCCGGCACGATGAACAGCGGGTCGTACCCGAAGCCTCCCGAGCCGCTCGGCGTCTCGGCGATCCGGCCGCCGCAGGTGCCGGACGAGGTGGCGACGATGGCGCCCGAAGGATCGGCGAGCGCCGCGTGGCAGGCGTAGTGAGCCCGGCGTCCGTCTCCGAAGTGGCCGGCGAGCCGCTCGAGCAGCAGCGCGTTGTTCCCCGCGTCGGTCGCGCCCGCTCCGGAGAACCGCGCCGAGTAGATGCCGGGGGCGCCGTCGAGGGCGGCGACGACGAGACCGCTGTCCTCGGCGAGCACCCAGGCTCCGAGAGCCCGCGCCTGGGCAGTCGCCTTGAGAGCGGCGTTCTCGGCGAACGTGTCTCCGGTCTCCTCCACCTCGACCGCACGCGGTTCGTCCCGCAACGACCTGCAGGGAATGCCGAAGGGCTCCAGCAACTCGACCAATTCCCGCAGTTTGCCGGCATTGGTGGTGCCGAGCACCAGGGCGTGGTCGGAGCCGGCCATCACCGCCAGCCACCGGGCGCGCGGGGCACCTCGACCGGCTTGGGTTGCACGTCGAGGAGGATGCCCTCGATCGATCGCGGCATCACCGTTCCGGTGGCGAGCTTCGTGGCGTCCGGCCCGAGTTCACGGACGACGCGGGCGATCTCGGGATGCGGTCCGCTCGCGCCGCCGGCCTGCGGCACCTGCAATTGCTCGAAGCTGCCCACGCAGACGACGCTCGATTCGCGGTCGTGGAATTCCCAGGCCTGCCAGCCCGATCGGCGGAGAGCCTGGGTGAGACGGTGCGCCTTGTCCGCCGCGTCGGCGAGCCGGCTTTCGAGCTTGACGCCGTCTTCGCCCGAGGCGATCGCCTTCTGGTCGAACGTGCCCGCACCGGTGAACGTGGCCACGCGCACGCTGTAGCGGCCCGGACAATCGAGCAGGCTGTGGGTCACGTCGGCGTTCATCTCCACGACGAATCGATCCACTTCCTGGCGCGTGAAGAAATCGTCCGGCAGGAGCGGATTCGGAATCACGAACGCCAGGTGCATCGGTCCCTTCTCGGTGTTGCGGTCGATTCCGACCATCTTGCGGAACTCCGAGAACGACCGGCTCTTGCCGGCGTCGCCGGTGAGGGACTTCGGCTGGAGCGACTTGACCGTGGCCAGCATCTTCTGTCCGCGGGGGTCGTCCACCGACGCGAAGTCGCCCACCAGGACGGCGACCTCGACGATCTGCTCGGCGTTCGCGTACCGCATCTTTTTCGGCGTCCCGTCGGGATTCAGCCCGAGGCCCTGCTGCCGGCCCGTGTAGTCGAACGACTTCTCGTGCGTGAAGGCGCGGAGCTTGTGGTCGCGCCGCAGTTCCTGCACGAGCCGTCGGGCGTCGTCCCGTGCCCCCTCGCCGCGGAAGGTGGTCGCGAGGATCAGCCACGGACCGTCCTTTTCCGCCAGAGGGAACATGGCGTCGGCGGGAATGTCGGCCGGTGCGAACCACGAGGTCGGCAGCCACGCTCCCTGTGCGAAGGCGGTGGCGGCCGTCGAGGCGACCGCACCGCCCAGCAGCGCCGCGAGGAGCCGCAGCCGCCGCGGCCGGCAGCTGGAATGGCTCGCGCCGTTCATGCCCGGGATGGCCGTCACGCTGGTCATGCTGGAGTTGTGCATGGGCTGGGGGGATTGCTGGAGAGGGGCGTCGGGGCTGGGCCAGATGGGGGTGGCTGCGAACAGGGCGGGGACGGTAGCAGCGTCGCGTCCCCGACGCCAGACCGGTTGTTTCGCGCGGAAAGCCGTGGAAGATGGGAAGAATGCGAATGACAGAACTCCATCCGTCGCGCCGGCGATTCGCCACAGCGGCATGTGCGCTGCTGGCGGCGGCCTGGATCGTGCTTCTCGCGCTGCCTCCGGCGGTGCTGATCCGCTCGCGGGCCGCGTGGCTCGAGCAGCTCGAGCGGCCCGAGGCGCAGGAGCGGTGGGACGAATTCCGCGACGCCATGCGGTCGCAGTCCGACAGGCGGGGCCCGGTGCAGCGGAAGATCCCCAAGAGCGCCGAGCCGCCGTTGCGGGTCTGGCTCCGCGACTACGTGTGGCTGGCGATCACCGCCTGGCTCGTGCTGGGGGGAGCGCTCGGCCTGTTCACGCTGGTGCTCGTCGCGGGAGCCCTCGGCATGAGGCGGGCTCCCGACGTCAGCGGCCGAGAATCATCCGCGCCGTGACGGCGACGACGAAGAACAGAACCAGCGTGATGCCGAGCACGCCGATGAACGAGAACACGGTGACTCTCCTCCGCGACAGGGCTTGCGAAGCCGGGTGCTCTGCGTCCCGGCTCCGGTGGCGATGGTACGCAGGGGCGTCGCGATCCACAAGATTGCGTCCGCCCACACGATCCGCCGCCGACCGCCCCGTCGTCAGCCCGACGTTCGCCGGAAGATCTCTTCCGGGACGGCGCAGGTCGCGGTGCGACCCAGGTCGTCGAGCGTACGGCGCTGTCCCACCGTGTTCCACGGAGTCACGTCCTTCAGTTCGGGCATGATCTCGAGGATTTGATCGACGAGCATCTCGACGATCCTTCCCGTCGGCGTGCCGCGCGTCTGCTCGCGGAGCGCGGCGGCGGTCTTCATCAGCTTGACCATCCGCGACCGTTCGAGCACGGGGCCGGAGAGCTGGCCGTCTGCCTCCACGAGCAGTTCGGCGATCGGCACCTCCAGAACCTCCTGCCAGAGCATCACGTCGGACAGGCGCAGGTCACAGTCGGACTGTTCCTGCCGCCGGACCACCGCCATTTCCAGGCCGAGGCGGCGGGCCACGTTTCGCAGCGTGACGCCCTGCCGGTGGCGGACCTCGGCGATGCGATGCATCCGCTTCTGGAATCGCCGGCGGATCGGCCGCTCGCTGGTGGACGGTGCACACGCTTCGCCGGCCGCGCGGGCGGCATCGGAGTGTTCGCTGTCGGCGACGGCGAACGGGTCGTGGTCATCGAAGTCATCTTCGCACGTGCGGTCGTAGTCGACGGTGGCCATGGGCTGGTCCTCCTCCCGGCTTCGCTCGGGCCCCCGGTTCCTCGCGGGCGGCCGTGATCGTCGCGGTGAGAGAATTACGCAGCAGGACGGATGCGCGTTCGCGCGAAAAATTTTTTTCAGCCGCCCTCCGCCCCGGGCTTCCCGGACTCCGTGTAGCCTGAGGTCGCCGGCTTCGGGATCGAAGGGCCGGGGCTATCGATGTGGATCGCCAGCGCCACGGCCGACTTGAAATCCTGCGGAAACGAGGAGGGGAGCGACATGGAATCTCGTCAGGAAGTGGGATCGCCAGCCAGCTGGGCGGATGCCGGTCGCCGCGTCGGCGTCGCCGTGCGCGGGGCGACCGCAGCGGAATTCGTCGATGGATTCACGACGGCGGCCGTCGCCCCGCTGCGACCGGGGGCCGGCGTCGAGGGCTTTTTCGCCGACGCGAAGGGGCACGTGCTCGCCCTCGCCGCGATCCTGCGGACGGACGAGGGCGTGTGGATCGATGCCGATCCGGGGGCACCCGTGGCGCTCGCGGAGCACCTCGAGCGGTATCACATCCGCGAGCCGATCGAGATCACCGACGAGACATCGGCGGTGGCGAATCTGCTGGTCGCCGGCCCCGCCGCCGCGTCCATCCTCGGATCGCTGCTCGGCGCGGCCGTGCCGTGCGCTCCCTGGGGGCACGCGCGCGGCACGATCGCCGACGTGCCGGTCGTCGTGGTGTCGGCCGACGCTGTCGCAGCCGGGGGATTTTTCGTGCGGTCTCCGGCCGAGCTGCGGTCGCGGGTGATCGCCGCCCTGGAGGCGCAGGGGGTGGTGCCCGCGGGGCCGGAGGTTCCCGAGCGGTTGCGGATCGAACGCGGGTGGCCCGCGCCGGCCGACATGCCGCCCAAGACGCTCCCCCAGGAACTGGGCCGCGACGCCCGCGCGATCTCGTTCACGAAAGGCTGCTATCTGGGGCAGGAGACGGTCGCGCGGCTCGATGCGCTCGGTCACATGAATCGCCGGCTCGTGGGCCTGGCAGCGACGCATCCGCTCGCGGCGGGGGCCGCCGTCCACTGCGGTGCGGACGTCGTCGGCTCGATCACTTCCGCCTGTCGCTCGCCGCGGACCGGCGGCTGGCTCGGACTCGTCATGCTCCCGCTCAAGGCCTGTGCCGACGGGGTCGATCTCGAAGTGGATGGCCGGGGCGTGTGCCGCGTCGAGTTGCCGCTGCCCGTGCCGGCGGATGGCGAGCCCGCTGCTCCCTCCCAACGCGGCGGGACGGTCGTGTTCGAGGCGTCTCGGTTCCGCGTGGTGCGGATCGCCGAGCCGGGAGCGGTGCGGGTGCGCGACGTGGTGGAGCACCCCGGCAGCGTGGTCGTCGTGCCGCTCCTGTCGCCGCGGAAGGTCTGCCTCGTCGAGGTCGTGCGGATCGCCGTCGGCCGGACGCTCCTCGAACTCCCGGCCGGCACGCTCGATCGCGTGGAGTCGCCGGCCGATGCCGCCGCCCGCGAACTGGCCGAGGAGACCGGCTATCGGGCGGGGCGGATCACCTCCCTGGGACGGTTCTGGATGTCACCCGGAATCCTGCGCGAGCGGATGCACCTGTTTGTCGCCGAGGATCTCGTGCCGGGTCCGCAGGCGCTCGAGCCCGGGGAGCAGATCACGACACGGGTCGTGTCCTTCGACGAGGCGGTCGCGATGTGCCGCGACGGTCGGATCGAGGACGCCAAGACGGTGGCCGGCCTTCTCCTGTGGGCGGCGCGGATGAGCGGTCAGCCGGCTGCGACGCCGCCGCGCGCCTGATGGTTCGGCGTGCGATCGAGCAGGAAGAGCAGACCGCCGATCAGGCCGGCCGCGATCGTGCACAGAAACCACATCAGCCCGATCGCCACCGCCTGCTCGCGGGCCACTCCCGAGGGGGCGAGCAGGAAGGCGAGCCCTCCCTCGCGCACGCCCACGCCCCCGATGCTGATCGGCAGCACCATCGCGAGCGCCACGAGCGGCACGACCGAGAACCAGACCGACAGTGGCAGCGCGACGCCGAGGGCACGTGCCACGAGCGCGACGGAGACGGCCCCTCCCATCTGCACGAGCATGCTCCAGCCCACCGCCCGCGCCATCAGGCTCGGCCGCATCTGGTAGGGGAGCAGGTTTCCGATGAACGTCCGCGCGGCGTGCGGCTCCGGAAACAGCGACAGCAGCCGGTCGAGTGAACCGACCCCGATCCACACGCAGGCGAGGACGGCCGCGAGCAGCCCGAGGCCGATGCCGATCGTGCCCAAGGTGCCGAGTCTCCATTCCCGGCCGAGCAGCGTGGCCCCGGCGAGAACCCCGAGTGCCGCGAGGCCGGTGAGGCGGTCCGCGACGACGGTGCATCCTGCCAGCAGCCGGCCGTGCGTGGAGTCGGCGAGACGGTAGGCCTTGACGACGTCACCGCCGATGGACGTCGGCAGGCAGAGGCTGAAAAACTGCCCCTCGAAGAATCGCCAGATGAAGTAGCCGAGCGGGAAGGAGAATCCGATCGGCCGGGCGAGCCTCGCCCACCGCACCGCAGCGACCACGTTCACGACCAGTCCGGCAGCGAAGCCGGCCGCCCACCAGCCCCAGTCGATCGTCCCGAACAGCGACGCGAGCTTCGACCACTCGATGCCACGCAGTGCCGCCGCCATGAGCGCGAGGGTGACGCCGAGGCGCAGCGCGAGACTTGCCCAGGCAGGCAACCGCCAGCGAGCCTCGTGCACGCCGTCCTGCGGCGCGGGAGCATCTGCGGCGGGCGCGGGTTCGTGGTTCGCCGGTTCGTGGTTCGCGGGGGCCGACATATCCTGTGTACGGTACATCCGCTTCGGCGTTTCTTCCATGGGTGCGAAGGCGAGCATGCAGGATCTGGTGTCGGGCGAATGGATTCCGGCGTCGGCCGAGTGGACCGAGCCACTCGTGACGGCGGCGATCATCGCGTTCGCCTGCCTGCTCGCCGCGAACGTCGGCAGTTTTCTCAACGTGGTGATGCACCGTGCACCACGCGGGCAGTCGGTGGCGCGCGGCGGTTCACGCTGCCCGCGGTGCGGCAGCCGCGTGCGCTGGCGCGACAACGTGCCGGTGCTGGGGTGGCTGATGCTCGGCGGTCGCTGTCGCGACTGCCGTGGCAGGATCGCGGCGCGGTATCCGCTCGTCGAGGCGGCGGCGGCGGCGATCGGCGCCGTCGTGGTGGCGGAACTCCTGGCCGGCGGCCGCCTGATGCCGGGCACGCGGTTCGAATGGTTGCGGACCGGGATCGACGCGTTGCTCATGAACACCGACTGGATGTTCGTGCTCCTCTGCCTCACGCACGGCGCGCTGCTGATGACCCTCCTCGCGTGGACGCTGTGCGAGATCGACGGTGTCCCGGTCGCGCGACGCTGGCATGGGGCCGCGCTCGGGCTGCTCGGCGGCCTCGCGATCGGTCTCGGCGGTCCGCTCGTCGCCCCGGGCGGGCCTGCGCTCCTCGCGACCCTGCTCGGAATGTTCGCGGGCGCCCTCGTCGGGGCGACCACCGGCAGCCGCTGGCTGCGCGAGGCGCTCGTGCTCGCTGGAGCCGTGCTCGGGTGGCAGGCGCTCCTCACGGCGGTGGCGTTGATGCCCGTGGCGGGCCTGCTGCGGTCGGGGGTGACGCGACTCGCCGGATGGCGGGTGGCGGTCGGCCCCCGGACCGCCGACCTCCTGGTGGCGGTCGCAGCACAGATTCTCGCGTGGCGGTGGCTCGACCAGCTCTGGGCTGCGACGGCCGCATAGGCCGCACGGATCGTGTATGCTCCAGAGGACCGGCCTGGAGGGAGGCTTTTTGGCCCATGAGCATCACGCCGATCGTTCCCGCAGCCTCGCCCATCCCGGCGACCCCGAGGCCCGTGCACGCGCCGACCGACGAGGGCCTGTTCGAGGGTGCGGCCCGACGATTCGCCGAGTTTCGGGCCGAGTTGTCGCGTGACGAGGGGCGCAACGCCTGGGTCGCCATCGCGGGACTCACGGCCCTGCTGATCTACAGCTACGGGCCGGGACTGCTCAATGCCCAGTCAAGCTGGAGCAATCCGCAGTACTCGCACGGCTGGATCGTGCCGCTGTTTTCCGTGGCCCTCCTTTTCTGGTGGCGGCGGCCGGTGGATGCGGTCGCCACCTCGGCCCGCATCGCCGGTCTGGCCCTGCTGGTGGCCAGTTTCGTGCTGCGCCTGGCGGCCGCCCGCTACAGGATCGTGACGATCGACATGTACACGTTCGTACCGGCCCTGATGGGCGTTTTCCTCCTGATCGGCGGGTGGAGCATGTTCCGCTGGGCCTGGGCCCCGATCGCGTTCCTCATCTTCATGTACCCGCTGCCGGACGAGGCCACCCGCTACCTGCTCGGCCCGCTTCAGACGCTGGCCACGATCGTGAGCACCTACGCCCTGCAGACGATCGGGCTGGACGCCTTTCGCGAGGGCAATCAGATCGTCGTGGGCGACATGCACCTCGGCGTGGTCGATGCCTGCAGCGGCCTGCGGATGCTCACGATCTTCGTCGCCCTGTCCGTGGCCCTCGTGATGCTCGGGGACCGGGAATGGTGGGAAAATCTCGCGATTCTGGCGAGCGCGATTCCGATCGCACTGATCGTCAACTCGATCCGTATCACCGTGACGGGCCTCCTGTATCAGGTGGCCAGTTCGGAGTTGGCCGAGATGGTTTTTCACGATCTTGCAGGTTGGGTCATGATGCCGATGGCGCTCGGCATGCTGTTTTTGCTGCAGCAGATCCTGGCCCGCCTCGTCGTGACGGAAGATACGACCGTGGCGACACTTGCGCCCCAGCGGGCCGCCGCGGCCGCGGCCGCACGACCGCGCCAGACCGCACCGTCGGATCCCGCCGGCCAGTTGGCCGCGCAGCGGCCGTCAAGGCCTGCGGATTGACGCGAAAATATGGGGTACATTGACGTAGACGGGTTTCCATCCCGGCGGATGTGTCCATGAGCGAATCGACCACGGCACCGGATGCCTCGACTGCTGCAGCCGCATCGGCGGCCGCCGGCTCCCTCATGGTGCGGGAGGCGCCGCTCGCCCCGCTGCCCACGTTCACTCCGTCGCCCGTCGGGGACGATCCGCTGGCTGGCGGCGTCGATTATCGCAGGGTCTGGCACGCCTTTCGTCGGCGGTGGCTGCCGGCCGTCGCCCTCGGCACGCTGCTCTCGTTGGGCGCCGCGGCGGCGACGTGGTTTTTCCTGCCACGCGGCTACGAGGCCGTGGCCTGGCTGCGGATTCGAGACAAGGGGGGCATGCTCGCGGGAGGCGGCCGCGACAATTCCGAATACGAGGCGTACCGCAAGACGCAGGTGGCGCTCATCAAGTCGCCGTTCGTGATGACATCGGCCCTCCGGCGGCCCGGGATCGCCGACCTGGAACTGATCCGCGAGCAGGACGAGGATCCGGTGGGGTGGCTCACGCGGTCGATCCAGGTCACCGCTCCGATGGAGTCGGAGGTCGTCCAGGTCAGGCTGCGGGGCAAGAACGCCGCCGACGTCGCGAAGCTCGTCAACGCGGTCACGAACTGCTATCTCGAGGACATCGTCAACAAGGAACGGACCGAGAGCCTCGGTCGCCGCGACGCGCTCGAGAAGAAGTACAAGGAAAATGTCGCCGAGATGCGGGAGCAGCGGGAGACGTTCAACACCCTGGCGCGGACCCTCGGCACCGGCAACAGCGCCGAAGTCATGACCCAGCGGGCGCTGCTCCTCGACCACCTCGGCACTCTCCGCGCCCAGTTGACGCAGCTGCAGCGGGATCTGACCGCGATCGACGCCGAGCTCGCGATCATCGACGCCAAGACGCGGGGCGACATCGCCGAGCAGGACGCGCTCCCGGAAGAGGTGGTCGATGCCGCGCTCATCCGGGATCCGCAGGTGCTCGAGCTCGACGGCAAGCTCGCCGCGCTCGACGAGGCGATCATGTCGCAACAGGGGCGCAGTGCACGAGGCGCCAACGAGCCTGCCGTGCGGCGGCTCCGGGAGCAGCGGGAGCAGATCGCGCAGCGGATCGCCCGCCGTCGCCAGGAGCTGCGGCCGCAGATCGTGTCGCAGCTCGCGGTCGAGGCGGCGGGCCGCCGGCCGGGTCAGCCGCTCGAGAGTCCGATCGTGCTCAAGATGCGGCGCGAGATGCTCGCCCAGACACTCGCCGAAACCTCCAAGGAATATGACAAGGTCTCGAAGGAGGTGACCGAGCTCGGCAAGGCGAACGCCGATCTCGAGCATCGCCGCAGCGAGATCGAGCAGTTGCAGCGGGTGACCGACCAGATCGGCATCCAGCTGGAGACGACGTCGCTCGACCTGTCGATGCCCAGCCGCGTCACGCTCATCGAGGAGGCCGGCGTGCCCGAGGGGGACGATCGGCTGTTCCGCATCCTGCTGACCACGCTCGCGGGGGGCGCCGGACTCGCGGTCGGCGGCGGGCTCGTCGTGCTCCTCGAATATCTGCGCGACCGTCTGAGCTCGCCCGACGAGGTGCCGCAGCGGCTCGGGCTGCGGGTCTTGGGCACGCTGCCGACGGTGTCGAAGGCGCGGCAGCGGGGTGACGACGGCCTGACGGCCGAGAGCGTGGACAGCATCCGGACGCTGATCGTGCAGTCGGGTCGCGAGGCGCCCCGCGTGATCCTCGTCACGAGCGCCGTGGAGCACGAGGGCAAGACGACGTTTGCGGCCCAACTGGCGGCGAGCCTCGCGCGGGCCGACAAGCGCACGCTCCTCCTGGACGGCGACCTGCGGCATCCGAACGTCCACCTCGCCACCCAGCTCGACCTCGGATCCGGTTTGGCGGAGCTGTTGCGACGGGAGGTCGGTCCCGACGAGGCGGTGCAGCCCACCAGCATCGACGGTCTGTTCGCCGTCACGGGCGGGGCGTGCGATTACGCCGCGGTGACGGCCCTCTCGCGGCCCGAGTTGGGCAAGATCATCCGGCATTACCGGGACTCGTTCGACCACGTCGTGATCGATGCGGGGCCGGTGTTGGCCTTCGCCGACGCCCTGTTGCTCGGCCAGCAGAGTGACATCGCGATCCTCGCCGCGATGAGGGACACGACCCGCATCCCGCTCGTGGACGCCGCCATCGACCGGCTGCGATCGGTGGGAGTGCGGGTTCTGGGGCTGGTCCTGAACCGGTACGGCGGAGCACGCCCGCGTCGGCTCTACGAATCGCCGCTGCCCGGCTGAGGCTCCTTCGTCCCGCGGTCCAGGTTGTCACGGTCCAGGCTGTCATGAAGACCTCTTCACTTTCAGGTCTGCTTCCTGTCGTCCTCGGGGCGGCGCTCGTCGTGGCCGGCACGGCAGTGCAGGGCCTGTGGACGGAGCGGTGGAGCGGCCGCAACGTGAAGGAAGATCTCAAAGCGGCGGCGGAGCGGCTCGAGAGCCGTTTTCCCAACCGGTTCGGCGCCTGGGAATTCGTGCAGGAACTCGCGAGCGATCCCAAGCAACTGGAGCGGGCGGGGGCCGTCGGGCACATCTCGAGGCTG
>Ga0209189_1000687_pt1 | contig 27211 bp, 23 predicted proteins | sample C_130820_EF_Meta_FD_187308 | JGI IMG/M metagenome (GOLD analysis project Ga0209189, IMG submission 187308) | Freshwater microbial communities from Lake Croche, Canada to study carbon cycling - C_130820_EF_MetaG (SPAdes) (version 3) | ecosystem: Environmental > Aquatic > Freshwater > Lake... | reverse complement strand
AAAACTCTACATTTAAAGGTATAACTTCGACTGTAAAACGCTGCAATCCTTTTTGTTGAGCAGTCACATAAAATGTAATTTGCTTCAAATCATCTTGCTTATCGAAGCTAACTACTTGTTTATCAATGACATTTTCAGCTTGCTTCAATATAACGGTTGTTGATTTTCCTTGAAAACCATAACTCGAAATCTCTGCTTGAATCGGAAATTTATTACTCAAATACGCAATACGATTAGCATAAATAGCATTGAGTTTTACATCTCGCTTTTGCGTTGTATCACCCAAACCTACTGCATGAACATTGAAATCATATTTTCCATAAGTTGGAGAAATACCTTCGTTGGTTATACCATCAGATATTAGAATTACATCAGTGAGATTCCTGCCCTCATAACTCGACTTGATATTTGCCAGCATTTGCGATAAATCTGACCTCTTTTTAGCGAATTTTATATCACTAATATTCTGATTATCAGCTTCTTCATCAAGACTTTCAATCTCGACACTCGCACCTTTTGCTTCGATAGACTCTTTTAATTGTTGTAGATTTTTCTTTAATATCTCTAATTTATCTTGTCCACCATGAGTCATAGAAAAAGAATTATCAACTGCCAAAACAACTGTTGGTTTTTCAATCGTAGATTTATTATTGCGTAATAGCGGATTAAGTAGCAAAAAAGCCAATAAGCTAACCAAAAGTCCACGAATGATGGCCAATATTCGATTTTGTAAAGGCCTAAAAGTTTTCTTATTTTGATATAGTACGAAGGCGTAAATCCCACCAGCCATCAAGCATAGCAAAATAAACCAAGGTGAAGATTGAAAAATAAATTCTGATTTCATACCCCTAACCGATGCGTCGGACCGTCCCCAGGAGGAATTATGTTTTTAAAGAAAGAATTAAGATTTAAATTTAGTTGTGCATTATAAGTACTGAAACAAAATATATGAGACGGTTCGTTGCAGCGAAAAAATACTAAAATCAATAATTTGCATCTTTTCAATTTGTCGATTAAAATTGTCTCATTACTTAACTTTATACACAACTAAATATTAAACACAATTATTTTGCCAAAGCGTAAAATATTGAAAAAACTCCCCTTCAGGGCTTGGGGTTTACATCAACATTCCACCATCAACTTGGAGAGTTTGTCCTGTAATATATTTTGACATATCTGAAGCCAAAAAAACGCACGCATTGGCTACATCTTCGCCTTGACCTGCCCTTTTAAGAGGAATATTTTTCAACCAATCTTCTAAAGCTTTCTCGTTCAACTCGCCAGTCATTTCAGTTTCGATAAAACCTGGAGCGATTGAATTTGAACGAATGTTTCTTGAACCTAATTCTTTAGCGATTGATTTTGTAAAACCAATAATACCTGCTTTTGATGCTGAATAATTTGATTGTCCAGCATTTCCCATCAAGCCCACCACCGAGGTCATATTAATGATTGAACCCCTTTTTGCTCTCATCATTGGTTTTGTAGCAGCTTTAGTAAGGTTAAAAACCGACTTAAGATTTACTCTCAATACGTCGTCCCATTGCTCTTCTGACATTCGCATTAAGAGCGTATCACGCGTGATACCTGCGTTATTTACTAATATGTCGAGTGTTCCAAAATCAGCTACAACATCAACTATTAATTGCTCGGCAGCAGCGAAATCAGAGGCATCTGAACGATAACCTTTAGCTTTGATGCCATAGGCTGCAAGTTCAGCTTCTAGAGCTTGACCTTTCTCAATACTTGATAAATATGTAAATGCTACATTTGCTCCTTGTTCAGCAAATTTTTTAGCAATTTCACGCCCAATTCCGCGTGAGGCACCTGTAACTAAGGCAACTTTGTTTTGTAATAAAGTCATTATTAAAGGAATATTAAACTACATGATTACGGCTTAATCGTTTGTATTTACAGAAATATTTAGCAAAATTTAATAAGAATCAAAAAACACAACCTATAAATAACAAAGAAATGAAATTATTTGAAGCTCCAACCGATGATTATTGTAATAATAGTCTGCTGCGGTGGAGTCAGTGGTTTTTTAGGTTATGGCGGTTTAAATTAAGCCTCAACGTCTTCATTCAACAGCTCTCTACGCAATTCTTTACTTGTCTTAGAACTTCCATCAGGTGACCAGCCAGGTGGCATTAAAATTAGTTTAAATTTAGTGGAAAAACTCGAAGGTTTTTTAAGATCATTCCACAAATCAATCCATGCATGGAAAACTATGTTTATGGCTCCCCTATTTTCTAAAGGATAAGTAAGTCCATATCTGATTGGTAAATCATCTATCTCTTCTTGAAAGGTACCAAAAATCCTATCCCAGATAGATAAACACATGCCCATATTCTTGTCTAAATACTCTATATTTGAAGCGTGGTGTACGCGATGCTGCGAAGGGGTTACAAGTACGTATTCTAATAGCCTATAAGGCATTTTACGAAGTTTTGGAACATAACTTGTATGAACTAAAATTCCATATATTTGTGTAATAGAATACATTACCGCCATGTCGACTACCTTAAAACCAAGCAACGAAAGTGGAATGAAATAAATAAAACGATAAAGTGGCTGAAACACAGAAGATCTAAAACCTACGGTTAAGTTGAACTGCTCTGAAGAGTGATGTGTTACGTGTGAAGCCCAGAAAAAACGTGTATAATGGTCGACCACGTGCAAGAGATAGTATAAAAAATCTTCAGCTACAAACAGTAAAACCCAATATAAAATTGGATTTTGAATTTCAATAAAATGAAAATTATAGATATAAGCTAAAATCCCCCAAGTAATTCCTCTTGAAAGTAAGTCAAGACCACCATTCAAAATCATTAAGTATAGATTGGTAAACGTATTTTTTATGGTGTAAAAATGTCGATGCTGGTAATTACTTAAAAGTATCTCGCCAACGATTACAATCGTATAAATTGGGGTTGTGGTAATGATTATTATCTGCTCTAGTGTAAGATTTTCAATGATTTCAAACATTTTCATTACTCAATTATAGGTTTTAAAATGGTTATTCTTTTCCAGCCACAACAATGACAATTTCGCCTTTAACCGTGCGATTTGCAAAACTCGCAATGATTTCAGAGAATGTTCCTCGAACGTTTTCTTCATATATCTTTGATATTTCTCTTGATACACATGCTTGACGCTCTGGCCCAAAATAATCTATAAAATGCTCCAATGTTTTAAGTAGTCTAAAAGGAGATTCATAAAATATCATTGTTCTTTCTTCCTCTGCAAGGGCTTTCATCAGAGTTTGTCTGCCTTTTTTAACAGGTAAAAAACCTTCAAAAGAAAATCTATCACAAGGCAAACCAGAGTTAACTAAGGCTGGAACGAATGCCGTTGGACCAGGCAAACACTCAACTTCAATTTCATTACGCAAGCATTCTCTTACCAATAAAAAACCTGGATCGGAAATAGCTGGTGTGCCTGCATCTGAAACCAAAACTATTTTATCCCCTTTTTTTATCCTATCAATAACTTTACTTAGGGTATGATGCTCATTGAAAGCATGATGACTTTGTAAAGGTTTCGAAATTTCGAGGTGTTTTAATAAATAGCCGGTGTTACGGGTGTCTTCGGCCAATATTAAGTCAGCTGATTTTAAGACATTAATCGCTCGTAAGGTTATATCTTCTAAATTGCCAATGGGCGTTGGTACTAATACAAGTTTCACAATGTTTTTTTCAACAAAATTACAAATTTTTATAGCCAATAACACCAAAATAAATTAAAAAATCAAAAGCAATTACAGAATGTTCAGGACAATTTTCTACTATACTCACTAAATAATACCGTTCAATAATTTTTTTATTCAAAAGTTATATTATTTTCAAAATTTTCTGAAAATACTTGACAAATAAATATAAAATACTTACTTTTGAATAAATAATTTCCTTTTATTCCTAATAAAACCTATAAAAACATGTTATTAGCAGCTCTAGCACTCGCAATTGGTGGAATCATGATGACTAAACTTCGTGAAACTGAAGAACTTTACGCTCCAAAAGGTTATTTAGCCAATTTACAATCACGCCCACGTAATGTTTATTACTATTAAAATGGATTTAAAATAAATTTTATTGAAAGATTTTGTTTAAAAATCCACATAATAAAATATATTTATGAATTTATTTTCATTAACATTAAGATTATTTATTAGGATTTTACGATAATAAAATCTAATAATTAATACTTAATTTTAATTGGCGTTGTTTTTAATAAAGTTAATAACAAAATTTACACTATCAAACGTGCAAAAATATGTTATTAATTACAATTGCCTCACTTGTTATAGGTGGTTTTTTAATGACCCGTATGAACGAAGAAAAAGAAATGTACGCTCCCAAAGGTTATTTGGTAAGCCTACAATTACGTCCTCGTAACGTTTATTCGTGGTATTAAGATAAATGTTCTTTCTTAATTTAATAAATACATATATAAAAATATGTAAGATTATATTTCTATTTACGATTTTTTATGAGATTTATGACTATTTGTCTATTAATAGTCCAAATTATTGCCTAAATCTTCAAAAATAACTACATCTTACCCGATATAAAATCGGGGATGTTTTACGTGTGGGGTAATTTTACTCTCCAAATGTGCATTTTAGCATTATTATAGATTAAAGTCCTCCACAAGAAGCAGTAATTAAAAAAATGTAGTAAATTACTTTTTTTTATTTCATGTGCTTTTTTATGCATCAGAGTATCAAAAAATATCCAATTGCATTATCAAATGCATGTTGGTTAGGTTAACTGTGTATAATTAATACCATAAATATTCTACATAGTTTAAATTTTGACAGAATTTTGCAAATTCTCTTATACTCTTTATGTATTTTTTAAAGACTGATTTAATCTAATTTAAAATGTTCATAAATTGTAAAAAATCAGCCAAGCATTCTATAGAGTTCAAATATTTCCAAAAGTCATAAATTCCATATTAAACATTTGAATAATTTTATATCATAATCCACCAACCGCACCAGACACGATTGGCTAAGCTCCTTACAATATTTTGTCGCCAAATAACAACTGATTAAATTCCAAAATCAATCTGCTCGTCTTTCTCATTTTCTATCGCAAACTTAAATTTATCAATTATGGGTTAATCAAAATCACTGGTTTAAATAATCGGAGAATTGACTGAATGAAAATAATTATCTCGGTCTTCAATCAATAGAATGAAATCAAAAAATCGATTTATTATTATAAAATAATTGGATTTAAAAGTCTTATTATCTGGCAATTTTAAGCTTATTCTACTATTATTTTAAATTTTTATTGATGAAAAAAGATGAGTTTAAAGATAATATAGGTAGTTATTAAAAAGAAGTCAATTTCAACAAAATCTAAATATGAATTTATATTTAAAAAGGTTTTTCAGAAATGTTGAGTGCTGATAATCTCCTATAAAAAAGCTAAAGCCAATCAATAAAAATCCATAATCCAAAATTGGCGATAAATTGTTCGTAATTGCCGGAAAATTAATATTAGAAAAATTTACATTATTTCGAATAAAAATCACATAAAACAATAAATAGATATTGGTATTGCTAGTTTTAGGATTTTTTTATACAATTATGAGCTTTTTAAAACAACTGAGAATTAAATATACCAAGTAAGTATAATAAATTAGATTTATACTTGATTCTCAGGCGTTATAAATCGCACTTTTGAGGCTAAATTTAGCCACTTATGTATAAAAGAATCCTATTATACTGGATTAATAGACATGTTAAAGCAGTAATAAAAGCCTTAACTGCTTAATTATCAACAAGTTACCTACATTTATCCACAGTTATTTTATAGGATATCAATTAATTAAATTATCGATTGCCGATGCTAAATTTCGGTCTTTTTTGGTGATAGCATTACCCTCATCATGGGTAATTAATTCTATTATTACAGTATTCCATACATTCGACCAATTTGGATGATGAGATTGCTGCTCTGCCAACATTGCTACTCTTGTCATAAAGGAAAATGCCTCTGAGAAATCTTTAAAAATAAAGGTTCGAGTAAGTCGGTTATCTTTTTCTTGCCACATAGAGTTTGAAATAATGTAAGTTTTTAAGAATGAAATGTACAAAAAAAGAGCCAAATCTTGCGATTCGGCTCTTAATGCAGAGAGAGAGGGATTCGAACCCCCGGACCCTTGCGAGTCAACGGTTTTCAAGACCGCCGCATTCGACCACTCTGCCATCTCTCTATATTGATCACTTCCTAATTGTAATACAAAAGTACAGCGTTTTTTCCTAAAAGTCAATAGCAGATTAAGTTTTTTTAAAATATTTTTTCTGAAATTTTAATACAAAACTTTATTATATGGATTCCCAACACTTTACATTTAAAAGCTCTTAGAAATAAATTTCTATTGAATTGAGAAGCTTATTTCTTCAAAACCATAAAAAGAGAACTACCAAATATTCCCTTTTTAAATAAACTTTCCTCAAACTTTACTACTTTATAAAAGAAATTATTTACGAAATTTGAAGGGATAACTACGTCTGATTTTATATATTTTAAATCAATAAAATTGAGTTTTAACTGTAATTGTTGTATGAGCCTGACTAACAAAATTAATGGTGAAAGTATCAAACTCCAATATGAATGATAGACTATTTTGAGGTGTGAATTTGAGAAGATTTTTTCAAAGTCAGACAGTCTAAAACGTTGCTTTCCTCCTACCGCTATATCATGTGTACCATAAAAAATATTGAAAGCATTATTGTTTGTAATAATAATTCCGTCTGACTTTAAGATTGATTGGAAGGTGATGAATATATTTATAATTGTCGGGTTCTCAAATTGATATACAACATCTTCATTGACAATTACATCAAAATCTTCATGCTCAAATACACCTTCAAAATTGGTAATATCAGTTTGCTTAACATTAAGATTTCGCTCTATACAAAAACTAACTGCATCTTCAGAATAGTCAAAACCTTGGATATTTTCGTATCCGTGCTTTATCAAAAAACTCATTAATCCACCTGTTCCACAGCCAGCATCAAGGATTTTTATTTCCTTATTATCTATAAATTTATTCTGAATTTCTTTCAAAACTTTCTCATGTAGAATTCTATACCACCAAAGTTTTTCTTCGGCTTCGTACATCATTCTATATTCATCATAATTAATAAGCATATTTTATAGCAATTGATTATTTCTCAATATATTGTGGAGATTGATTTTGTGATAAAAATGCTTTTGAAACATATTCTCCAATGACACCAAGTGAAGTGAGTTGCACTCCACCTAAGAAGATAAAAATAGAAATTCCCCAATCAGAAATGAATCCGAAAACAAATAATATAATTAAGCAGATTGAGAGAAGCAATGAAAAGATTCCAATCGACAAAATAATACGAGCTGGTAAGATTGAATAACCAAAAAGAATAGTCATAAAAAGTGTGACTAATCTTTTTAAAGTATAGTTCGAATCTCCTTCCAATCGAGTATTATGCTGAACTTGGATTTTACCAATATTGTTCGTGACTCGAAAAATAAGTGCATCAATGTATGGGTACGGCCCTTTATACTTTATAATTTCTTGTATTACTTCAAAGTTAATAAGTTTGAAGCTTGACAAATATAGGTCTGATGGTTTTTGTAGCAACGAGGTTGTAAGACGGTTAACTATCCAACTGCCGAAATTTCTAAAAAAACTATGTTTTTTCTCAACATAAAAACTATAGACAACATCGAGGTTTTCAGATTGAGCTTTATCAACCAGCTTAATGATTTCAGAAGGTGGATTTTGGAAATCATCATCTATGATAACTGCGTATTTTCCTTCTACATGGTTTAACCCACACATTACAGCATTAAATTCTCCAAAGTTTTTACGAAGAGAATAAAACTTTAAATTAGGATTTTCAGCTTCTAAAATTTTACAAACTTTTTCAGAATCATCGGAACTACCATCATTGATTAAAATTATTTCAAAATCGTATTGTCGCAATTCTGCATTTATCGTTTCAACAAGCTGTATAATGGTTTTAGCTCCATTATATACTGGTACAACGACTGAAAGTAACTTTACATTTTGATTTTTCATTCAATATACTTTGACAACCAAAGAATTTAATATTTATTTATTTTGTCAATTATATAGTTAACCTCTTTTTCAGATAAAACTACATTAAGAGGAATACTTACAACTTCTTCATGAATTTTTTCAGTAATCGTAAATGTCCTGTTATTCCATTCACGGTAAGCTAACTGCTTATGAGGTGCGATTGGATAATGTATATCAGAGCCGATACCATTTTCTGTTAAATATTTCCTAAACTTATCTCGATTATCGACTCTCACCACAAATAAATGCCAAGCATCTTTGTCTGAAGTATCGGCAGGAGGAAGTATGATTTGCGGATTACTTATTTCGGATAAATATCTGTTTGCGATTTTTATACGAAGAAAATTCTCAGATTCGAGATTTACAAATTTAACGTTTAAGATAGCTGCTTGAAGTTCGTCTAAACGACTATTCAAACCTTGATAATCAAAAACGTATTTTTTACCAGAACCATAATTTCTTTTTGCTCTTATTGTTTCGGCAAGTGCATCATCATTTGTTGTAATTGCACCTGCATCACCCATCGCTCCTAAATTTTTAGTTGGATAAAAACTAAACCCTGCACCATCAGCTAAATTGCCAGCTCTCTTCCCCTGATAAGTAGCACCGTGGGATTGTGCTGCATCTTCAAAAACTTTTATATTATATCTTTGTGCAATTCTAAGTACCGACTCCATTTCACAACATTTCCCATAAAGATGCACAACTAATATCGCTTTGGTATTTCGAGTGATTTTTTCTTCAATTTTTGTCGGGTCTATCAAATAAGTATCTAAATCCGGCTCAACTAAAATTGGTTTTAAACCAGCTAAGGTAATAGCCAAAATTGTAGCAATATAAGTATTTGATGGTACGATGACTTCTGAATTAGGCGGAAAATTGGACGCATTTAATAAAAGAACTAAAGCGTCAAGACCGTTGGCAACCCCGATACAATGCCTGACACCACAGAATTCGGCAAAAGATTTTTCAAATTTCTTAACTTCTTCGCCTAGTACAAACCAACCTGATGCAACTGTATTTTTTAACGCAGTATTAATATCTTTTTCGTAAGGTCGATTTATCAACTTTAGGTCAAGAAATGGAATGTTTATTATTCTTTGGTCAGAAATTTTAATTTTAGCTTTCAAGTTTTGTTAATTTTATTTACCACAAATCCCTTTAAAATCGCATTTCTCACAAGTTTTGATTTCGTCTGTTTGGACAAATGGTATTTCTGGATTCAATAAAGCAGTTATAATTTGGGTCAAAATTTCTTCTGATTTCTCAATAAAACCAAAAATTGTTGTGTCACTTTCAAAGCTCAAATTTACTTCTAATTTTTCTTTTAAATTACGTAATGAATAAATTTTAGCTGTTACTCCATAATCTTCAAATTTCTCTCCACCAATGATGAGTGGCTGCTCATTCATTGATTTAGTTATAAGATATTGGTATAACCAAAGCTGACGAAGCTTTTCCTTATCAGGATTTAGAAGGGCTTCTTCTAAAGATAAGTCTTTAGGAGTTTCCAAATCTTTAGCAACAACTTTTCCAGTTTTATAGTCAATTACTTTTAACATTTTACCTTCTCTTTCGATTCGGTCGATGCGTCCAGCTATTTTTATTTTCTGAGATTTACCAAAAATCACTTTTTCATATACTACTTCTATTAATTGTTCGGCCTCAATTACTTCAATCGGAAAACTTTGTGTTTCTATCTGACTTTCAAAAAAATCTTTCAATAACTGTTCAGCTACTTGTTTAAATAAATAATTCATCCCTGACTCTACGATGAAACCACCAAACTTTTCTTGGTATGCATCATCAAGTCGTTTTTCTAATTCTGTAATAATTTTATTAATATTCTCTTCAAAAATTAATGGCCCATAATCTTTATCAATTTTTTCTAAAGTATTATGAATCCAAGTACCAAAAATATCAGCACGGAAATTTTCATCAATTTCTTCTCGTTTTGAAATTTTGGCTATTTTATCGAAATAAAATTGTAACGAACATTTTAAATAATTACTGAGCGAAGTTGGATAAATCCCTTTTTCAGAAATTAGCTTACTGATAATTTGAAGAATTTCGTCATTCTTAAAAATCTCAATTTTATTAATTATTTCAATATCAGTATCTTTTCCAAAACTTATTTTCGGATATGACAATTTAATATTTTTATTTTCTTTTATCAACTCATTTTCAATCTGCAAAATAAATCTACTTTTTTCGCTACCTCCGCCACCAAGTCCTTCGCCATTTGGAATAACGTATAAAATATCAATTTCTTTGGCTCGCTGCAATAGTCTAAAAAAATGATAGGACATTACAGCATCTTGGTCAGTATGTACTGGAAGATTGTATTCAATACAAGCATCAAAAGGTATAAGCGAATTTACTTGTTTGGCAGATGGCAAAATTCCTTCATTGACCGACAAAATTATTACTCGTTCAAAATCCAGACAACGGGTTTCGAGCATACCCATGATTTGCAGATCTGAAACAGGTTCACCACTAAACGGAATTTTTTCTTGCTTGATAAGCTCGTATAGAAAATGCTTAAAACTTCTAAGACTTAGCACTCGATTTTGAAATAGTATTTTTTCAAGACGATTTAAAATAGTAAGAAATAAATATAGGTATTCTGTTTCGATGGCATCTTTGGAATCTCGATAGATATTACGAAGTTCGTCAATCAAATCATAAAATGACGAAAGTGCTTTTTGTGGATTATCACCCCATCGTAAAAACAAGATTTTAAAAATAGGTTCATTTTCCCCTAAATCTAACATTTCATCTTGACTTAGGTAAACTTTATTAGCTCTTAAAATTTCAGAAAGCGTTTTTCTAAAAACTGTCCTCTCTTGAGATTTTGATTTAATTTCTGACGCATATTTAATTTGTTCATATCGTCTTAAAAATGGATGATTCAGAACTTTAAAAATAAGACGATGATTAAATTTAGGCAATTTTATTATATCACCATTTTTAGTTTTGAATTCAGCTATATTTTGTTGAAGTTCAAAAATTGCGTCAATTAATGTAAATAACATTGAACCCCGCAATGAAAGCCCCATTGTAATATTAAAATCTGAGATCCGTTCGTTGAGAGAATACATTATTGGCTGCAATAAATTTTCATCAGCTAACACTATCACAGTAGGAACATCAGGATTTGAAGCAACAGCTTCAGCATATATATGACCAGCAATTTTTGTTTGGAGTGTTGCATTTTCAACCCCGATTATTCTCATTTGCTTTTCGCCCTTGAGTAGTTCATCAGTTTGCCAATTCCATTTGCCAAATCTTCCACTATTTTTATATGACCGCAAAACCATACCGGCTTTGTGATTGTATTCTGGACTCATGAAATAAGTATCTGCATCCCAAAGTGTTTCGGCTCTATTGGCTTTTACAAGCGTCTCAATAATTTTCTCCTCAGAAGCACTTAGAGCATTGAAACCTACAAAATAAAATTTTTCAAAGATTATAGTATTCTCATTTTTCTCAACAAGAAGCTGTTTTACAGATTGTGCTAAAATACGATAGGCCATACCTCTATAAGCTAAACCTTTGTCAGTCAATGCTTTTTGCAGGTTCGCATAAACACTATAAATATTCTCAAATAGTTTAAAATATTTATCAATCGTTGGAGTAATCTGATATTCAGGTTTCCCATTTTGAAGTTGAGCAGGATTCCATCTTTCCAAAACCTTAGCCTCACTCATATAATCAAAAATAGATTTTGGATTATCGACTAAATAAAGGTCAATCGTATCAAAATCTCGGAGTAAAGTCGGAGCCCAAGAAATGAATCTTTCAAACTTTACTTCGGGGTCATATTTCTTAAAAGTTTCGTAAAGTTCAAACAATAAACTTACAGCATCAATTTGGTTGACACCTGACATTTGCATTACAAAATCATCAATCGCAAGAATCTCGGGCGAGATAAACGGAACATCAGATAATTTTGATAAAGCCTGTTTGAAATAAAAAACTGCTCTACGGCTCGGCAACACAACACAAATATTTTTAAGTTGTGAAAGTGTGTGTTTATTGAATATATACTCAGCCGATTGATTAAGAAATGTCATTTTGTTAGATACCTTTAATTAGGATTAATAAACCCTAAATCAAAAATACACACTTCGGTTTGAAGTAGCAAATCATTCTACTTTTTATCTAAAGCATCTTTGTAAGCTTTCAATACACGTTCACGAGCAAAAGTATGTTCCACAATAGGTTGCGGATATTCAAAACTATTCAATTCGGGAATCCACTTTTTAATATACTTTAGCTGAGGATCAAATTTTTGAGTTTGTGAAGTCGGGTTAAAAATCCTAAAATATGGAGCTGCATCACAACCACTGCTTGATGCCCATTGCCAGCCACCATTATTAGCTGAAAAATCAAAATCCATCAGTTTTTCTGCAAAATATGATTCGCCCCAACGCCAATCAATCAACAAATGTTTAATCAAAAAACCAGAGGTAATCATTCTGACACGGTTGTGCATAAACCCAGTTGTATTTAGTTCACGCATTCCAGCATCTACAATTGGATATCCAGTTTTTCCTTCACACCATTTTTTAAATTCGGTTTCGTTGTTTCGCCAAATAATATTATCGTATTCTTTTCTAAAAGCATGACCTTCGCTTACATGAGGAAAGTGATAAAGAATATTCATGTAGAAATCTCGCCAAATGAGTTCGTTTAACCATTTTTCATTTAAAACAATCGCCTTTTTAGCTAACTTTCTGATACTCACAGTTCCGAAACGAAGATGTACACTTAGTCGACTCGTTCCGAGAATTGAAGGAATATCTCGTACTTCATCATATTTTTTTATCAATTCATCATGCAATTCCTTTTTCGGAAACACGCTACCCGTTTCAACAAAACCAATTTCTTCCAAAGTAGGTAATTTAAAAGGATCTATTTTTATGAAGTATTGATAATATTTTTCCGTTGCATAAGATTTTAAATAAAATTCATTTAAAGTTTCTTTCCATTTTCGGCTATATGGTGTAAAAACAGTGTAAGGAGTTTTTGCTCCGCTCAAGACTTCATTTTTCTCAAAAATTGTTTGATCTTTAAAAGTGTAAAATGCTATGCCTTTTGCATTGAGCATCTCTCCTATTTGACTATCGCGTTCGATGCCATATTTCTCATAATCGTGGTTGGTAAAAACTTCGGCAATTTCATAATCTGAAATTAAACTCTGCCAAATCTCAGTAGGACAACCATACTTTATTAATAATGACGAGCCAAAACTAAGTAGCTGTGCTTGTATATTAGCAAGAGCTTTATGTATAAATTCTACTCGTTGGTCTTTTTTGTTTTCGAGTTTATCCAAGATATTTCTATCGAAAATAAAAATTGGCAAAACTTTATATCCACTCTTAAGAGCGTGATAAAGTCCAGCATTATCTTCTAAACGGAGGTCACGGCGAAACCAGAAAATGGCTACTTTTTCTTTTGTCATTATTTATAAATATTTTATGTACTTCGATACGATTTTTGTATGTACATTAAAATAAAAACTTTACTTTTGAGTAAATTGTTTATCTAAACATCGAATTCAATCAAAATTAAAAAATCAATGAAAAAATTATTCGTAACCGTATTTTCTTTATTTACATTTGGGACTTTTGCACAGGATGCACCAAGTGCCGATGCAATATTAGAGAAATATTTGACGGCCATCGGTGGCAAAGAAGCCATCGCTAAAATTCAAGATTTAACAATCAGCAGCACATCCGAAACTCAAAGAGGAACATCCGAAACCGAAATGAAGTTCAAATTTCCAGACCGCTATGCAATGTCAGTTTTTGCTAATGGCAACGAAGTTATGAGCACAATTTATGATGGGAACAAAATGAAAAGTGGGAGTAGCTTTGGTGGAGGGAATCGCCCACCAATGGAAGGAAAAGAAGCACAAATGGCAGCAATGAGAAGTAATCCATTCTCAGAAACACTTTATGACAAAATGGGAATCACACGCACAGTTGTTGGCAAAGAAAAAGTTGGAGATAAAGATGCTTATAAACTCGAACTTGCAACGGCTGATGGAAAAAAATGGAATGATTTTTATGACGTTGAATCTGGCTTAAAAGTGAAAACTTATTCGATGAATGAAACTCCAAGAGGAAAATTTGAAAATAATGTTTTCTATTTAAACTACAAAAAATTCAAAGGAGTTGAGGTAATGTTACCTTCACAAACCAAAAGAAGTGCTGGACAAATGGGAGAAGTTACCTCAGAAGTGCAATCTGTCAAAGTAAATAAAGGCCTTAAGGATACAGATTTCGTGATTAAGGATTGATTTGACTTCAAATATTCAATTCTCAGGGCAGATAATTGTAAAATTATCTGCCTTTTTTTGTAATTTAAATCAATATTCAAGTAATTTTAAATAAAATAAACAAAAAATCAATGGAAAAACGCCGAAAAATCAGAGAAAACGAGCGGCATTTAATCATATTTTTATTGGAAAAACTTGAGCTAAATACCGAACAATACCAAATAAATGAAGACGTTGAAGAATATGAAGATGGAAAAATGGGAAGTATTAGTATGGGAAATCCCGACATTTCACCTTACAAAGATGACCTAATTTACGCAAAATATGTTGATTCTGATGGAACGGAAGTAATGATTACACTCACACAATGTGTTAATAATCAACTACTTGACCTAGATTTTTGGAAAGTTGATTTCTCAAAATTGATTACTTACCCAAAACCAGAAGATTTGACTTTTACTGAATAATTAGAAGTCATATTTTTTATTATTAGTTTAAAAACACTACCTAAAATCACACAAGATATTTTTTAAAATTCGATAATTTCCTGTCTAATTATTGGTTTTCGTGTTTTTCAAAATTCACCTAGAAAAAATAAAACTTTCTGATTCAATCATATTGACTTATTAAAAAAAACAAAATCAGATAAACCACCATGTATAATTATTTCTCTTTCAAAAAACGGAAAAATGCAATATTTAAAAATAGAAAGATTTGACGATAATGAAAAGTTGAAATCCTTCAAAAAAAGGCAAACGGAACATAAAATGGTAATCCTTTAAATAAATTATCAATTTTTACCAAACGCAAAAAATCCTCATAATTTAATAATTATGAGGATTTTTATAATTTATTTAAACTATTCGTATCTCAAAGACTCAATCGGGTCAAGTTTTGATGCCTTATATGCTGGGTAAAATCCTGACAATATGCCTACAAATACACAAACAATAAAGCCCATCATTATCCAAGCCCACGGAATTATGAAACTACTTTTATCGCTGATAAGTTTTGCAATTACATTCCCGATACCAATTCCCATAATAATACCAGCGATTCCACCTAAAATACAAATCACAATTGCTTCCATTAAAAACTGTAAACGTATCTTGAAAGGAGTTGCTCCGATGGCTTTTCTTATACCGATTTCACGAGTACGTTCTGTAACAGATACCATCATTATGTTCATTAATGCTATTGCGGCACCTAGAAGTGTAATAATTCCAATACCAAAGCCTCCTACTCTTAAATAGCCCGTAACTTCTTCAAAATCTTTGGCTAGAGCATCTGAACGTTCAATTGAAAATGAAGCAGATTTTCCAATTGCATCTCTCCTAACTCTACGCATAACAGATTCGGCCTCTCCAATAATATAATCCATGTCTGAAACATTTTTTACAGAAGTCGTGATATCAAAAGTTAATTTTCTATTGCCAGCAATTTGGCGACCAGTCTCAAGCGGCACAAGTGCTACACGATCATCACCTCCACCTGTTATACTACCTTTCTTTTCCAAGACTCCAATAACTTTGAATCTTAATCCGAGTAAAGAAATTTCTTTATTAATCGGGCTTTCTTTTGGAAAAAGTGAAAGTGCCAATTCATTGGCCAAAATCACCACATTATTAGTAAAATTTATATCATTATCGCTAATATTCCGGCCGGCAGTCAATTTATAGCCTTTCATATCGAGGTAATCGGTATCTATTCCTCTTATCAAACTATTAGGATTTGTCTTGATTGATTTATATTTCAACTGAGCAGAACCGGTAACACTCGTAAAAATACTAACAGTTGCTCCAGAGTTTTTTGCTTGAAAAAGTTCTTTATATTGCTTCGCCTCACGATATTCGATTAGTGGAAAATCTTTGTCGTTTACTCCAGCACTTCGGCGGCGAAACATGCGTGGACCTTTAATATCAAATGAGTTTGCACCAAGTCCCGCAAAACTGTTATCGACTGAACTTTGCATACCGTCAATAGCCGTCAAGATTCCAACCAATGATGTTATACCAATCGCAATAATCAAAGCTGTAAGTACCGTACGAAGCATATTCCCTTTGATAGAGCGTAAACTTTCGCTAACATTTTCTTTTAAATTCATGTTTTTACTTTAAATATTGTACGTGCTGTAATTAGATTTCGATTATACAAAATTCATCAAGAGTTTCCAAAAGCACAAACGATTAGGATAGGTCATTCAACCGCTTATCATTTTTTTAAGCCTATTCGCTTATTTTTCGGTTTAATTGGCTTTGGTTTCAAAATAAATTCAAAAAATCATTGACGCCGAACTAATAATCAAATAGCTATTTCGTTGATAATTGGTATAAAGATTGCTACATTTGATTACATAATTTTTATAAAAATAATGAAAAAACTGATACTATTAGTACTATTGACATTTTCGTTATCATCAAATCTACTTGCTAATCGCATTCTGATTCCGATGGACGAAACGCAACGAAATCATTTGAAAGCATATGGAATAGCTTTTTGGTTATTAAAAACTCATGGAACTGAGGTTGAATGGCTACTAAATTATAAAGGTGGAAGCTTTTTATTTACAGCATCACAAACATTTATCAATGAGTGCGTAATTCGAGGTGTAAGTTATGAAGTAATTTCTGAAGCAGAATCACAGTCAATTTTAAACGTAATTGCCTCGAATGATGCCAATATGGATGCAGTAAAATTGAATAAAGCACCAAAAATTGCGGTATATTCGCCAAAAACTACACAACCTTGGGACGATGCAGTTACGTTAGTTCTTACGTATGCCGAAATTCCTTATGATAAAATATTTGATGAAGAGGTTTTGGAAAACAAACTTCCTGAATACGACTGGCTTCACCTCCACCATGAAGATTTTACCGGTCAATTTGGAAAATTCTTACGTATGCGTGGTCAAGCTTGGTATCAAGAACAAAAACTAGAAGCAGAAACAATTGCCAAGAAATTTGGCTACACAAAAATCCCCGATTTGAAATCAAGTGTTTCTAGAAAAATTAGAGATTTTGTTTTTGGCGGTGGTTATATGTTTGCTATGTGTAATGCAACAGATACTTTCGATATTGCACTGGCCGCCGATGGTGTTGATATTGTAGAAGCTCCTTACGACGGAGACGCTGCTGACCCAAATGCTGAAAGCAAACTCAAATATGAAAATTGCTTTGCCTTCAAAGATTTCAGACTGATTACAAATCCATATGAAATGGAATTTTCGAGCATTGATAATCAACAAGAGGAGCGTGGTGTAACGGAAAGTAATGATTATTTTTCATTATTTCAGTTTTCTGCTAAATGGGATCCAATTCCTACTATGCTTACGCAAAACCATGCAAATTTAATTAAAGGTTTCATGGGTCAAACAACTGCATTCAAAAAGCAATATATCAAACCAGATGTTACTACGCTTGCAGAAAATCGTTCTATTGGCGAAGCAAGATACATTCATGGAACTGCAGGAAAGGGCTTTTGGACTTTTTACGGTGGCCACGATCCAGAAGATTATCAACATTATGTTGGGGAAGAGCCAACTGATTTGAATCTACATCCAAATTCGGCTGGTTATCGTTTGATATTAAATAATGTGTTATTTCCTGCGGCCAAGAAGAAAAAATTAAAAACATAAAAACTCCAAATATAAAATTACCTTCCTTGCTTTGATATTCGAAGTGAGGTTTTTTTTATTAATAGCAAAAGATACATGATTGCTACAGCACGATTACAAACGTAGAGTATTGATTATCAGTAGATTATATAAATCAACCTTTAAATAAATTCAGGCTTTGCGTTTTTCTATTACATTCTATTTCAAGTATTTCCTAGCTAAAACAAGTGGCTATCTCAAATAACGATTGCTAAATACAAACTTCTTTGTCGATATTACAAAACAAATATTGTATTAAAAGTACAAAAGAAAGCCCTACTCATTTGATGAATAGGGCTTTCTTTTATGTTCTAATCTAGTTCTTATTTACATTTACCTTCGCCACCTTCTGTGCAACAACGGTTGTAATTTTTTCTTAAAGCTTTGTATTGTTTTTCAGTAAGAGAAACATATAATTTATTGTAGTCACCAAGAGTTACATCTTGTTTAGTGAAATTATATGTCATTTTAACTGGTACATTAATATTTTGATCAGCTGGTGCTACGCCATCGTTAGAACAAACTCTTAAGATTTTTGAAACATCGCTACCACCAGTAGTTGTAAACTCATAAGCAGATTTCACTGGTACTTGAAAGCTTCCAAGGCAAAGATACTTCTCAGGCATTTCTCCTTTATCTAATTTACCCGTTTTCTTATAAATACCAATGATTGTAACATCGTTAGTTCCACTTTTTACACTACCGTCTTTAATTTCAGTTTTTCCTAAGAAATTAATTTTTTGGTCTGCACATTTAGGTTCTCCACCACCAAACATACTCGAAACTGTTTCAGTAGCAGTATTTGATGATACTTTTTTAGAGGCAGCTTCCAAATTTGGAGTAGCAGTTGCAGTTACATTTACCGCTTTATAAGCTTTGCTTAAAGCTTTGAATTGGTCTTCTGTAACATTAATATATAATTTTTCACCATTTCCAACCAAAACGTCATTCTTAGTAATTTTGTAGTTTAGGTTCAATGGCAATGACAAACTAATTGGTGCAGGGGCAGCATTTGCTTCAGTACAAACATCAACAGTTTTTGAATATTGGGCTTCGCCTTTTACATTAAAATCATATGTAGAGCGAACTGGAACAGGATAAGAACCTAAAAGCAAGCCTTTTGTAATTCCTGATGCTGTATTAACAGCAACGATTTCCATTGTTTTAATAGTGTTTAATACATCGCCACTACTTATTTGTCCACTACCAGAAATATTAATAGTTTGTGTTTTACAAAAAACCGGTGGAACGGGAATTTTCTCGCAACATCCTTGGCTATTACATACATAACCTTCTGGACATGGACATGGACTAACAGGGCAATTTGGAGCTGGGGTATAAAATGCATTACCACATTTCTTCATGATATAAAGAAAACACTCTCCGCCTTTAGCATAAACCTTGAATGTCGGAAAATCTTTACCTAATCTTGACCAAGCATATTTATGCCCACGAGAATAAGCTCCCATCCAGCCAATAGTTCCCGCTGGGAGTATCTCAGGAGTTAAATTTTTGCTTGTGAAACTTGGGTCATTAAAACCACTGTAACCTAATGCTTGCAATAGTTCATCAATCTCAGTTCTGCTATTTTTGGTATTTTTAGTATAAACTGATTTTAAATGATTATAGGCAGCTATACTTGTATGCTTTGGAATTTCACCAAATTGTGGGCTTGTGCCAAGTACTTTCAATTCCACTGGTGTTATATCAGATGCACCTTTAAAAATCGAGTAAGGGAGTAAATTACATTTTGAATTAAGTTGCTGAGCAAACCCAACTAAAGGCAATAATATTGCTACAGTTAGCACGGAAAATAATTTAGATTTCATTTTTGATTAATTGTTATGATTTCTGTAGGAAAAATACTCCAATAAGGTTTTGGATAACGTTTACAGAAATAGTATGTATTAAAATTTTGTGCCAATTTATGAAAAAAATACCTTTTGACAAGCTAAAATCTTATAAAAATTATTAATTGAGTATTCTGATTCTATATAATTACCATTTCACTGTACAAGCAATTTTGCATAAATTATATTATAAAGTTACCTTTAAAAAACGTAAAAATATATCCAAAATAAAAGTTAGATAGAACGTTTTTAAAATAATATTATCTCTACGCAAACGAAATTTATTACTTTACCGTTTTGATAGGGCAATACACCTTTTTAAACAACAAATAAAACTTTTTAAGTAAATTATCATACTCTCATGAAAATAAGTAAGTTATCTTTATTCTGTGCATTGGCGGTTGGTACGCAAATCTATGCACAAATGCCAACAACATCTAAATATGACCACCGAGATGCCTTCAATCCACTATTTAATTTCATGCCAGGTACGGCATATCGTAGCGGAACGGGTGCTCCTGGCCCAATGTATTGGCAAAACAAAGCAGATTATAAAATTAATATCAAACTCGACGAAGAAACTAATTCATTGACTGGAGATGTTGAGATTACTTACAAAAACAATAGTCCAGATAAATTACCTTTCCTTTGGCTACAACTTGACCAGAATCAGTTTAATAACGAATCGAGAGGTGGCAAAACTACTTCGATTGCTGGTGGTCGTTTTGGCAATGCTGGATTTGATGGTGGTTATACCGTACAGTTTGTTAGCGTTGATAAAAATACTCAAACAGGAAAAAAAAATACCACACGTTCAATTTATGCTGAGCATTTAATTGATGATACTCGTATGCAGATTCGTTTGGCTGAACCAATTTCACCTAACGAAGAAGTTAAAATCAAGATTTCGTATTCATTCAAAATACCCCGTTATGGCTCTGACCGCATGGGCAAGCAAGAAACCCAAGACGGTACAATCTACGAAGTTGCACAGTGGTATCCAAGAATGGCCGTTTATGATGACGTTGAAGGTTGGAACACATTACCTTATTTGGGTGCAGGAGAGTTTTATTTAGAATATGGAGATTTTGAATATAATATCACGGTTCCATATAATCATTTGGTAGTTGGTTCGGGTGAATTAATGAATCCAAATGAAGTGTTGACGGCCGAACAAATCAAACGTTATAATGCAGCTAAAAGCAGTGATAAAACTGTAATTATCAGAAGTGCCGATGAGGTAAATGATGCAAAATCACGTCCACGCGCCGACGGTACTTTGACATGGAAATTTAAGTGTAAACAAGCACGAGATGTGGCTTGGGCAAGTTCAAAAGCATTTGTTTGGGATGCGTGTAAAATCAATTTGCCTAGCGGTAAAACATCATTAGCTCAATCAGTTTACCCGAAAGAAAGTAATGGCAATGATGCTTGGGGACGTTCATCTGAATATGTAAAAGGTTGTATAGAATTCTATTCAAAATACGTGTTTGAATATAGTTATCCAAGTGCGGTAAACGTAGCGGGAGTTGTTGCTGGAATGGAATACCCTGGCATCGTATTTTGTGATTATCGCGATAAAACCGAAAGTTTATGGGGAGTATCTGACCATGAATTTGGACATAATTGGTTTCCAATGATTGTTGGCAGCAACGAACGTAAATACGCTTGGATGGATGAAGGCTTTAATACTTTTATCAATTCACTTTCTACCAAAAATTTCAATAATGGCGAATATTACAGTCCTGAAAACGTTCGTCAGATGACGCCCTATTATTATGACCGTGACCCAATTGTAAATATTCCAGACGTAATTCAGGATAATAATTTAGGAATTGCAGCGTACATGAAGCCCGGTTATGGTCTTACTATGCTACGTGAATTAGTTTTAGGAGAGAAACGTTTTGACTACGCTTTTAAGGAATATGTAAACCGTTGGGCGTTTAAACATCCAACTCCACTTGATTTCTTTCGTACGATGGAAGATGCTGCAGGTGAAGACTTAGGTTGGTTTTGGAAAGGTTGGTATATCAACGATTGGAAAATTGACCAAGGAATAAAAGATGTAACCTACATACAACAAGATGTCACTAAAGGCTCTGTAATTACGATTGAAAATTTGGAAAAAATGCCAATGCCCGTAACCCTCGAAATCAAAGAAGCAAATGGTACAACAAAACGAGTTTTACTGCCTTTTGAAATATGGCAACGCGGCAGCACTTGGAGTTTCGGATATGATTCAAAATCAGCTATTGAATCAATAGTAATTGATCCTGACAATAAATTGCCAGATGTTAATATAAGAAATAATCAGTGGAAGCCATCAAAACTTACCAAATCTCAACTAAATTAAGGTTTAGGGAATCGAAATCGTTACCTTTGAACGATGACAAATACCACCTAGAGGAGGGTTAAACTTTGAAACATTGACAGTAACAGCCTCAATATGAGGAAACTTTGTCTTAATAGCCTCAATAATTTTATAAGCAATATGCTCTAGTAGCCGATGTCGTTCATTCATGACACCGGCTACTATTTTATATATATCTTCATAATTTACAGTTAGTTTCAATTTATCTTCTTGAGCTGCACGGCTCAAATCTGCCGTAATAGCAATATCGATTGAAAACTTACTTCCGATTTTTTGTTCTTCATCATAATATCCATGATAGGCAAAAAACTCTAAACCTTCAAGCGAGATAATTCCCATAACAATAATTTTTAGGAAAAATAAAACAAAAAAAGGTTCAAGCACATACTTGAACCTTCTTGAAAAACATCATTAATTATATACTATCAAAAAATGAGCCACCAGATGTTCCTTCATTTTTTGCAATAACATCATTTAAAGTTGGCAATGGTGAATGATCTTTAACTGCCGTATCATTCTTTTCTACCATTGCTTTTCTGATTGCAGCCTTTACTTTATTCACTTTTTCAAGCATTTCTTCAGTAATTGAATCAAGATTATTTTCAACCGGTATAACTGGTGCCTCTGTAAAAGATGGAATAGGCTCTTCCATTTCTTCAGTTACTTGAGCAACAAGTTTTGATTCCTCAACAACAATCGGTTCTGGTTCTGGAGTAAATATTATTTCCTCAAGAATAGAAGTCGATTTAATTGGAGAAGGTATTTCAATTACAGGCTCTGCAATTTCTACAGCTTCACCATTCTTTGGTTCACGTCCACCAACCAAATAAAATTTCAATGCTTCTAAGTCATCCCAACGGCCTCCGGCAGCAAGTTTAGCTTGTTGAGTCCAGGTGCTTGGGTCGTTTCGTGCAAACTGTTGTCCGGCTTTTTCTAATATTTCTTGAATTTTATAAACGGGAGTAATAGCCAAATCTCGGAAAGTCAAAATACCTGAATCATTGAGTAACAAGGCTATTTTATGCCCTATACCTTCAATAATTTCTAATTCATCAGACTTCGTAGAATTACCTCTACTAATAATTCCTTGCTCAACAACTGGTTGCGGCTCAATAATATTATCAACTGACGAAGATGAATTTGTTATAGTTATATCAAGCTCTTCTTCAATAAGGTCTTCTTTTTCTTCAACGATTGGAGTTGTTTGAATCACTGATAATTGAAACCCCACTTCATTGACGACCTCCTCAACAGGCAAATTTTTTGTAATAATCTGCTCTTCTTTAACAGTTTCGGGGGTGAGGTTCGGGATATCAGCTACAACATCCTCTTTAATATTATCAACAGGCTCTAAGATTTCAGGAACCTCTTCGCTTCTGACATCTTCAACATTAGCGACAGCAGATTTTGCTTTTATTACAGTATCATCCTCACCAGTCAGCATTGAAGAAGCTTCTTTAAACCTAGCATTAACTCCTTCTTTATCAAATTTATCTTCAAAACGCTGAACATGCTCAAGTGTAGACGTAGAAAGACTACGCATTTGAACTAAAAGATTAGATTTGTAATGATCCATTGCTCGGAAATCGCGTTCCAACACTTTCACATCCCCCAAAACCTCTTCTTTGATATATCTTGCTTGTTCTTCAGCTTTTCTAACAATTCCATTAGCTTTTTGTTGGGCATCCATCAATAACCTCTCACCCTGTAACTTAGTCTCTTGAATATACTTATCGGCCTGTTGATTTGCTTGTTCAGTAATCATTGTACCAGTATCCTCGGCAGTTTTCAAGGTTTTATAAAGCGTCATTTCAATTTCACGCAACTTGTTAGCTTCTTTTTCGGCTATTTCAAGTTGCATTCTTAGCATTTTGCTTTCATTTTGAACTCGTTCCCATTCTTGAGAAAGATTAACTAAAAAACTATCGACTTCTTCGATGTTGTAGCCTCTAAAAGTTTTTTCGAATTCATGTTGACGTATTTCGAGGGGTGTAATCTTCATTGTTAAAAATGCTTTAGGGAATTCTGAAACGTTTTTTGATGATGGTTCAATGGTGCAAAGCCCTTTTCAATTGCGAGAATACTTAAAAAAAATATTTTCAATTAAAAATCTAACTAATTATAAGTTAATAAGCAAAAGTAACAAAAAAAGTATGTTTAATATTTAAAACCTAATACATTTATTCAAAAAATATGCCATCCAATAATTTTATAAGTTAATTTTCCATACCGAAATGGTGCAGTCATCGCTGGCTGACACAATCTGATTATCGTATTTTGTCCAAAGTAATTTATTGACCGATGTTCCGTGTCCTGCGTGTCTTGCACGATCGATTACCTTCAATAATTTAAAACTTTCAGCATCCCAAATCTTCATTGATTTATCCATACTGCAGGTTGCAAAATTTTTATAGTCGGGACTAAAATCAATATCATTAATCGCAAACGTATGTGCCACAATTTCTTTTTCTAAAACATATTCTTTTTCAACATCCCATATTTTTAATCGAGCATCTCTACTGCCCGAAAACAAATATTTAAAATCTGGAGAATATTTTAATGCAAAAACTGAATTTTGATGTGCAGCAATTACTTTTTTAAGTTCAAAAGTTTGTAAATCAAAAATCTTGATAGAATTATCACTGAAACCAGCAGCAAACTCTCGTTCCACAGGATTGATAGCTAAGCGTCTTACGCTCATTTCGGACGCTTTGATATGCTTTACAAAGTTATAACTTTCGATTTCAATCACTGAGATTACACCATCTCCGCCTGCAATGAATACCATATTTTGATAAATTTGTGTATCAAAATAATTGGTAGCGACCAATTTTAATGTACGAATTTCTTGTTTAGTAGCAATATCAATCACATGAATACCTTCAAAATTTTCGAGAATCCAAAGATGGTTTTTGTTTGGCAAATACGCCATTGCATAGACCGAATGCCCAACTTTAGCAATCATTTCGCCGACATCAGGCTTTTGCAAATTCCATTTCACCACAAAACCATCGCCAGCCGCCGAGAAAAAATGATGAATATCATCAGACTTTTCCAAAGCATACACACAATCACGATGTCCCGTAAATGAATCTATTTTCTCAACTTTTATCATATTACTACTGTGTTTTTATTCTTTAAACTTTATATTGATAATCGTTGAGGTTTAGCAAAAAACAAACAAATTTTTACACTATCCTTGGCAAATCGCAGAAAAATCAAAAAATCATCGAACAAAACACTATTTTTGTAAACAAAAATAATTCATTAAATTATCTTTCTTACACATTCACATGAATTTTTCAAGCGAAACAGAAAAAACAACAGTTTTTGAAGCAGTAGAAAAAGTAATAACTGATTTAGGATTTAATATTGACAAACAAGACCAAAGTCGTCCTTGGGGCGGTTTTTTCGTTTTGGATGAATATCAAGCACCTAAATTTATCGAAACCTATTTTCCAAATTTATCGGTAGATGATTTTGGTATTGGACGTAAATTAAGTCCAAAGATTTTGGTTGTTGCTCCGCATAAACGTCTTTCATGGCAATACCATTTTCGAAGAGAAGAAATTTGGAAAGTAGTCGGTGGAGTTGCAGGCGTTGTAACAAGCGAAACTGATGAAGAAAACGAACTTCAAACGCTCCCCCTCGGAACCATTATTAATCTAAAACAAGGAGAAAGACACCGTTTGATTGGACTTGATAGTTGGGGAATTATTGCAGAAATTTGGCAACATACCGACCCCGAAAACCCTTCTGATGAGGATGATATCGTAAGAGTTCAAGATGATTTTGGTAGATAAAAACTAAGGCAGGCTTAACATGAAGAGAAGCCTGCCTTTTTTTACTAATTTAACAATCTTCAACATTCGGAAGGATTACAAAATCTAAAGGCGTATTTGGCCATATCACTTTGTGTTGAAGTGGCCAAGTTTCTGAAGCTTCTATTTCTCTAATTTCCATACAAAATTACTTCCCAACATAAGCTTTATAATATTTTTGTGCTTGTGGCATTTGTTTTTCTAAATCAGAAATACGGGTTTCATCGGCTGGGTGAGTTGAAAGTAATTTTGGTGGTTTCTGCGACTTTGCTCCTGCCTCAGCCATTCTTTTCCAAAATTCAACGGCATTTTGTGGATTATAACCAGCCATTGCCATAAAAATCAAACCTAATTTATCCGCTTCTGATTCTTGATTCCGGCTATTTGGCAAAACATAGGTAAGCTGCGACCCAATTCCCAAAACCTGTCCTGCGATTTCCATTACTTTTTGATCACCAGTATAAACACCGATGCCCACTGCACCAATCTGAGTTATACCGTTAGCTAACAATGCTTGGCTCATACGTTCACGTCCGTGGCTGGCAATTGCATGAGCTATTTCGTGGCCCATCACAACAGCTACGCCAGCCTCGTCTTTGCAAATCGGCAAAATACCTGTGTAAAAACAAACTTTTCCACCTGGCATACACCATGCGTTTAATTCCTTATTTTGAACCAGTTTAAACTCCCATTGATAACCATCAATTACTTGGCTATAATTGTTCTGAATCAAATAATTTTCAACAGCAGTTTTGATTCTCCCACCTACACGTCCAATCATTTCCGCATCCTTCTTATTATTTGAAACAACTTTTGAGGTGTCCATAAAACCTTTATACTCAGTAAAACTCATTGTCATCATTGTTTCGTTAGATACAAATCCAACCAATTGTTTACGACCAGTGAGTGGCACACGCTGGCAAGCCCAAATATGTGTTACTAATGCTATTGCAGCAATCGAATATTTCAGAGGTGTTTTCATTTTTATTAATAATTAAAATTTACTTATAGACGAATTTTTTATTCAAATATTACATTTTTAAACGAGTATTTTTGAGAAAACTTAAAAATTTTTATCTGCCAAAAAGCACTTACAAACGATTTAATGCCTATTTTTGTAATTGGTAT
>Ga0209189_1000686_pt1 | contig 27221 bp, 24 predicted proteins | sample C_130820_EF_Meta_FD_187308 | JGI IMG/M metagenome (GOLD analysis project Ga0209189, IMG submission 187308) | Freshwater microbial communities from Lake Croche, Canada to study carbon cycling - C_130820_EF_MetaG (SPAdes) (version 3) | ecosystem: Environmental > Aquatic > Freshwater > Lake... | reverse complement strand
GACGACGTCGGCTTCGGCACCATCGGCGGCGGGCACGTAACCCGCGGCCTCGAGCGAACCGGACAGTCGTTCCGAATCGTGCACGTTCATCTGACACCCCATCGTGCGCACCTCATAGGTGCGCGTTGGTGCCAGTGTCGAGGTCATAACGACCAATTTTACGCCCCGAAGCAGTTAGTTGTCACCGAAAGGTGACGCGCGTAACATTGTCGTGCGTTTCGGCGAGAGCGGCCTTGATCGCGTTCGAGATTTCTGCGCCGCGGAACCCACGCCGTTGCAGGTAGGCGTAGAGGCGACGGTTGAGCGTTTCCTTGTCCAGTCCGTTGAGACGGGACAACCGCTTGCGGGCTTCCTCGGTCGCGAGCTCAAGTTGGTCCCCCGGCAATTCCGCGACGGCGGCGTCAATCGCGACGGGATCAAGCAGTCGTTTACTGAGTTCTTGTTTTACCGCCGCGGACCCCAAGCCTTTGCGGCGTTGGAACCGTTCCGCCAGGTCGGCGGCGAGGTCGTAATCGTTGAGTAGGTTGACTCCCTCGAGTCGTGCGATTTCCGTCGCAACGACGTCGTCAGGAAGGTCCCGGGATTTGAGGAGCTTTTCCATCTCGCGAATCGACACCGCACGACGGGTTAGCGCATACATCGAGATGTTTTCAGCCCGCTTTGCGAGTTCGCCCGATGATTCGGGGTTGTCGTCGGTTTCCGTGTCGGTGGGGTCGAACGTCCCGGGGAACTGCGTGACGGTGGCCAGGCGTTCCCCGGAACGGTCGATGTCAGTCATGACTTATTCGGCGTCAGGCTCGAGTGCGGTGAGCATGGCGTCGACACCGTCGGTGTCGGCGTTGCGCTGTGCGGCCTTGGTCGAGATGTCGATGGGTGCACCATCGGTTCCCGTCGCGGCGACTTCCTCGACAGCGTCGCCGATGCCGAGTGCCGTGAGGATTCGAGTTTCGATCTCGTTCGCAATTTCCGGGTGCGCGAGCAGGAACTTGCGCGAGTTTTCCTTGCCCTGACCGAGCTGGTCACCCTCGTAGGTGTACCACGCACCGGACTTGCGAACGATGTTGTGCTCGACACCGAAGTCGAGGAGGCTGCCCTCGCGCGAGATTCCGGTTCCGAACAGGATGTCGAATTCCGCCTGCTTGAAGGGCGGCGCCATCTTGTTCTTGACGACCTTGACGCGGGTGCGGTTTCCGACGGCGTCCGACCCCTCTTTAAGGGTTTCGATGCGTCGGATGTCGAGGCGAACCGACGCATAGAACTTGAGCGCCTTTCCACCGGCGGTCGTTTCGGGGCTTCCGAAGAAGACACCGATCTTTTCGCGGAGCTGGTTGATGAAGATCATCGTCGTGCCCGTCGTGTTCAACCCACCGGTCAACTTGCGAAGCGCCTGCGACATGAGGCGCGCCTGCAGACCGACGTGCGTGTCGCCCATCTCGCCCTCGATTTCGGCGCGAGGCACGAGTGCCGCAACCGAGTCGATGACGACGAGGTCGATGGATCCCGATCGCACGAGCATGTCGGCGATTTCGAGAGCCTGTTCACCCGTGTCGGGCTGCGAGACGAGGAGCTGGTCGATGTCGACACCGAGTGCCTTGGCGTATTCGGGGTCGAGTGCGTGTTCCGCGTCGATGAACGCGGCGATACCACCGGACGCCTGAACGTTGGCGATGGCGTGAAGTGTGAGGGTCGTCTTACCCGACGACTCGGGGCCGTAGATTTCAACGATGCGGCCCTTGGGCAACCCACCGACGCCGAGGGCGACATCGAGGGCGATGGAACCGGTCGGAATAACGGCAACCTTCGCGCGTTCCTCCGAGCCGAGGCGCATGATCGCGCCCTTGCCGAATTGACGGTCAATCTGTGCGAGCGCTGTTTCGAGCGCTTTATCGCGGTCTGTGGATGTAGCCACGGTGTCTCCTTGTGTAGTGGGTTGCTGCCTATCTGCTGTCTTTCCATTGCGAGCCGATGAAGCCGGGCCTGCAATCTCGGGACAAGGCGGGAACTGTCCTGATTGTTTTCCACGGTAGGAGGGAGGTCCGACACGGGTGCCGGTTTCGGCGCCTTCCGTGGATAACGATCTGTTGAGTTCTCTTGGGGAGACTCTACTCGCGTTCGAACATTTGTTCGATACCCGTAATCGCGGCGTGTCGTGTGCGTGGCGCATGTCGGGCCGGGTGCGGAGTGAGGGGTGGCGTGAGGGGAGGCGGGTGACGAGGAGCGCGCACGGAAGCCGTCCATTCCGCTCGCCATCACGATCGCCTTTCTGCTCGCATTCCTGCTCGCATTCCTGCTCAACCTCTCACGTTTTTGGAAACCATTTGCTCAAATTTCCACGTTCTTGGAAACCGAAAAGGGCATTTCGGCGAATCCCAATGCGCGACCGCTGTTTGGTTACTCAAAACGTCGGGAAACGTTGAAACGGTTTCCAAAAACGTGGAGGTTGAGTGGAGGTGCGGAGGGATTAGCGGGTGCGGAGGGATTAGCGGGTGCGGTGCCGGCGGCGTGTCGCCCGCTATTTCTTGGGCTCACCGCGGCCGGCACCGTGAATCCGGTTCTCGGGGACGTCCATCGCGTGACAGAGCGCGACCCAGACGTCGCGCGGCGCGTGGCCCGCGGCAAGGGCATCCGCAGCCGACATCCCGAACTCGTCCAGAACGACGTCGCGAACGAGGGTGCGACCGAAGTGCTCGCCGAACTCGGTCGTCACCGCGAGGGCGAATTCGGAATGCTTCATTCCGCCAGAGTACCCGCCCTAAAAGCGAGCGAACGAGCCGAGACTACGCCCGAGCGTCGGATTCGACGTCAACCTCGACATCGAAGAGTTCCGGGAGGTGATCGGGCACCGACGGCATGACGTTGTTGAAGTCGGGCATCGACTCGAGCGATACCGACTCGCCAAATTCGGCGTCAATCGGTGCGCCATAGAGCAACGAGGTGAGGTCGTCGGTCGAAAGGCGGCCGTTGAGCTGGTCGCTCGCGGACATGCGCGTTCCGACCTCGAGATAGATGTCGGCCTGCGAGACGTTGTAGAAGTCTGCGAGTGTGCGGATGATTTCGCTCGAGGGTTCGGTGCGACCGCGCTCGAGTTCGGATAGGTGGGCGACCGAGATGCGCGCGCCGCGCTGGACGTCGCCGAGGGTCATTGCCTTGGATGTTCGGATGTCACGCATGACACCGCCGAGTTGTTCGCGAATCAACATAGTGAGCAACTCCTTCCGTTGGATTTTTATCGTACAACCATCCGAACACGATTCCGTGAGGTTTTATTCCACTCTTAGCGAATTCTCAAGAAGAGTCAGGCAGGCGTCGACCGTCGCCCACCGGATGTCGTCCCGAGTCCCCGTGAAGTGGAGTTCCTCCACAATTTCGCGGCCGTCTCGAGCCAGTCCAATGAAAACCGTTCCGACCTTGACACTGTCCTGCACATCGGGGCCGGCCACGCCAGTTGTCGAGATGCCGATCGTTGAGCTGAATTGTGCCCGCACACGAACCGCCATCTGGACAGCGACATCAGGATCAACCGCACCTCGCTCGGCGAGTAATGCTTCGTCGACTCCCAGCACCGACGCCTTGGCCGAAGTCGCATATGCCACTACTCCCCCGGCAATCGCCCGCGAGGCTCCGGAGGAATGAACGAGCGTCGAACACACGAGCCCGCCAGTCAGGGATTCGGCGACCGCGACGGTGTCGCCCGCCGCAACGAGAGCGTCGATGAGCGCGGAAACGCGCGCAGCGGTCGCGGCGTCCACAAGGTTCACGCCCGGATGGCCTTCCACACGTATTCGAGACCGGTCCACACGGTGAGCGCCAGCGCGGCCGTCATGAGCGCAGCGTTGACCCAGTTCATCCAGTCACCGAGCAGAGCGGGGAACGGCGCGAGAGCGAAGGACGCCGCAATGGACTGGGCCGTCGTCTTGACCTTCCCACCCCACGACGCGGCGTGGATTTCGCGGTGGACGATGAGCATTCGATACACGGTGATGCCGACCTCTCGCACGAGTACGACGATCGTCACCCACCACGGCAATTCACCGACCATCGACAACACCACGAGTGCTGCGCCGATCAAGACTTTGTCGGCGATCGGGTCGAGAAGGACGCCAAGGCTCGTCCCGAGGTTTCGCGATCGCGCGAGGTATCCGTCGATTCCGTCGGATGCGGTTCCGAAAACAAACAACGCCAGCGCCACCCAGCGAAGCGGACCGTTCGGGTCCATCAAAACCAGCCAGACGAAAATCGGTGCGCACAAAATTCGGGCGACAGTGACGAGGTTCGCGATGTTCCAGAGCGATGCGGGGGCGTCCCCCGCGCGCGCGAAGCGTCGGGATTCAGCCACAGTTACTCCCTACCGGTGAGATTCCAGGCGTCCTCGTCGGATTCGCCGTCCTGTTCAGGATACCCCTCGGTCGAGTTCGCCAACGGGTCGTCGTATCGAGGGTCCAACGTTGGCAACGGCGCGGTCACACCGATGTCCTCTCCTGCGACTCCGAGCTCGTCGAACCCCACGTGGGAAGCGGCCGGCTTGGGTGCGGGAACGGCGTCGACCGCGGGGGCCGCAGCAGGCGCCGGGGTTGCCGGAGCAGGCGCGGGCGCGACCTCGTCGCCACGCAGTTTCGCGAGAACTCCGGCCAACTGGTCGGCAGAGACCAAGACTTCACGAGCCTTTGACCCCTCACTCGGCCCGACGATGTCGCGTGATTCCATGAGGTCCATGAGGCGGCCCGCTTTCGCGAACCCGACGCGGAGTTTTCTCTGGAGCATCGAGGTCGACCCGAACTGGCTCGACACGACCAACTCGACCGCCTGCAGCAACACGTCAAGGTCGTCCCCGATGTCGGCGTCAACCTGTTTACGGATGGACTCGACCGCGACGTCCTCGCGATATTCGGGGTCGGCCTGTTTCTTGACGTGATCGACGACCGCTTGGATTTCTTCCTCGGACACCCATGCGCCCTGAACACGAATCGCCTTCGCGGCACCCATTGGTAGGAACAACCCGTCACCCTGACCGATGAGTTTCTCTGCACCCTGCTGGTCGAGGATGACCCGCGAATCGGTCATCGACGAGACGGCGAAGGCCAGTCGAGAAGGCACGTTCGCTTTAATGAGTCCGGTGACGACGTCGACCGACGGGCGCTGTGTCGCGAGCACGAGGTGGATACCCGATGCACGTGCGAGTTGAGTGATTCGAACAATCGCGTCTTCGACGTCACGAGGTGCGACCATCATGAGGTCTGCGAGCTCGTCGACGACAACGAGAAGGTATGGATACTCCCGAAGGACTCGCTCGCTTCCGGCCGGGACCTTGACGGTTCCTTCGGCGACGGCTCGGTTGTAGTCGTCGATGTGCTTGAACCCGAACGAGTGCAGGTCGTCGTACCGCATGTCCATCTCTTTGACTACCCACTGGAGTGCCTCGGCGGCCTTTTTCGCGTTGGTGATGATCGGCGTGATGAGGTGCGGCACGCCCTGGTACGCCGACAGTTCGACACGTTTGGGGTCGATGAGGACCATACGGACTTCGGCGGGCGTCGCGCGCATGAGCAACGACGTGATCATCGAATTGACGAACGACGACTTTCCCGCGCCCGTCGCACCGGCGACGAGAAGGTGGGGCATCCTGGCGAGGTTCGCGATGACGAACTGACCTTCGACGTCTTTTCCGACGCCGATTGACATCGGGTGACGGGCGGCGATAGCGGCGGGCGAACGGAGGACGTCACCGAGGGTGACGATGTCGCGGTCGGTGTTCGGAATCTCGATTCCGATGGCCGACTTTCCGGGGATTGGCGTGAGGAACGTGACCTCGTTCGATGCGACCGCGTATTCGATGTTGCGTGACAGCGCCGTGACCCGTTCGACCTTGACGCCCTGGGCGAGTTCGACCTCGTAGCGGGTGACGGACGGACCGCGCGTGAAACCCGTGACCGCGGCGTCGACACTGAATTGCGCGAGGACGTCGGTGATGGCCGCGATGACCTTGTCGTTCACCGGAGACGAGCCCTTGGGCGGCGGCCCCTTCACGAGAACAGTGTCCTTGGGGAGCGAATAGGGGCGACCCGAACGAACGGGTGTGGCACGCGGATGTTCGCCCGTGGCGACATCGTCAATCGGAGCCGTCCGAGCGGTTGTCTCGGGAATCTTGGCCGTCGCAACATCATCGGCGTGGGGCACGGGTTCCGGAGCGTTGAATGAGCGAACCGCTTCCTCTGCCGCAAACATGTCTTTGATCAGATCCGTCGCCGAGGCATCGGATTCGACCGGAGTATCGAACGGCTTCGGCTTCGCGTTCTTGCGAATCGTCCACCATGGACGGCCGTCACCGAGATCGCTGTGGCTCGAGACATCCGACAGGTTGGCCGTCGGGACGGACCCGGTTGCGGATTCAGCTCGAACGGGTCGAGGTTCGTGAGCGAACAGATGCGCCCCAAGTTCGCGGACACGTTCCGCGACGCGTGACGGTGCGGTTCTCGTGATGATGAGGACGGACACCAGGATCAAGATCGAGAAGAGCGGTACGGTGACCCACGCGGTTGCGGTCGTCGTCAACCAGTTCGAGACGAGCCAGCCCATGACTCCACCCGCAGCGGCGAGTCCCGCGAGTCCCCCGCTGGGCTGCGGCAATCCCGACCCGATGTGCACGAGCGCGGCGGCCGAGATGAGAAACAGTCCGAGGCCCAAGGCGATTCGCCGATTGTCGGAATCGATTGTCGGGTGGCGAAACAACCATCCGGCGAACAACACGAGAACGATGGGAAGCCCGAACGCGATGCGACCAAGGAATCCGCCGACGGACACTTCTTCCACCAGACGAACCCAGTCAATGGTGGGCACGAACCATTCGACGACACCGCCGATAACCGCGAGGACGACGAGAAGGAACGGGAGGCCGTCGCGGCGATCGTCTTTCTCGACCTTGTCCGCCAAGAACAGGCGGAATGTTGCACCCGCCGCGTGGGCGAGCGCCATCCAGATGACAACGAAGAAGTTAGGCCCTGGCGGGCGTTGTGGACGCACCGTTGCCCGCGGAAGCGGCCGAGTGGGGGCAGCTTTCCGCGAGTTTCCCGGTTTCGGGCGCGACGGTCCAGCCATGGTTTGAGGTTACCCGCGAGTACCCCGCAAATCGGGGTGCGACACCCGTAACCCGCGAATTGGTGGGCTTTACGCCTCGATGACGATGGGCACGATCATCGGTCGACGACGGTGCTGAGTGTTCACCCAGCGTCCAACAACACGGCGAACGACCTGTTGGAATTGCCCGGCGTCGTTGGTTCCCGATGTTGCCGCCTCGGCGAGCGCCTTGACGATCTGAGGCTTGACGTCGTCGAACACCGATTCGTCTTCGGCAAACCCGCGCGCGTGAATCTCGGGGCCGACCACAACGGCACCGGTTCGAGGGTCAATCGCGACGAAAATCGAGATGAAGCCCTCTTCCGCGAGGATTCGGCGGTCCTTGAGGTCAGCGTCAGTGATCTCGCCGACGCTTGACCCGTCGACGTAAACGAACCCGATGTCGTGTTGACCGACAATGGTCATTCGTCCGTCCTTGAGGTCAACAACCGTCCCGTTCTCGGGGATGAGCGTGTTCTGAACCGGAACACCCGTCTCGATAGCCAACGCAACGTTCGCGTGTAGGTGGCGAACCTCGCCGTGAATCGGGAAGACGTTTTTCGGCTTGACGATGTTGTAGCAGTACAACAGTTCGCCCGCCGCGGCGTGACCGGACACGTGAACTTTGGCGTTGCCCTTGTGAACGACGTTGGCACCGAGCGCGATGAGCCCGTTGATGACTCGATAGACCGCGTTTTCGTTTCCGGGGATCAGTGATGAGGCGAGAATGACGGTGTCACCCTTACCGACTTCGATTTGGTGTTCCTGGTTCGCCATGCGCGAGAGGACGGCCATCGGCTCGCCCTGTGAGCCGGTCGACATGAACACAACCCGGTCGTCGGGCATTTCGACGGCGTCCTTGAGGTCGACGACGGTTCCCGCCGGAATCGTCAGATACCCCAGCTCGGACGCGATTCCCATGTTGCGAACCATCGACCGTCCAACGAACACGATGTGGCGACCGTTCGCCACAGCCGCATCGATAATCTGTTGCACCCGGTGAACGTGCGAGGCAAAGCTCGCGACGACGACCTTGCCCGTGGCGCGGTGCATAACCTGTTCGATGACTGGTCCGATGTCGCGCTCTAGCGGCGTGAAGCCGGGGATGTCCGCGTTCGTCGAGTCGGTCATGAAGATGTCGACGCCCTCTTCACCGAGACGTGCAAACGCGCGAAGGTCAGTGAGTCGATTGTCGAGTGGCAGTTGGTCCATCTTGAAATCGCCCGTGGCGAGAACGAGTCCGGCTGGAGTGCGAATCGCGACGGCGAGGGCGTCGGGGATCGAGTGATTGACCGCGACGAATTCGAGGTCGAACGGCCCGACGTTCAGCCGCTGGCCGTCCGCGACCACCTTGAGTTCGGGGGTTATCTTGTGTTCCTTGAGCTTCGCCTCCATCAGGGCGAGTGTCAGGCGCGAGCCATACAGCGTGATGTCCTCGCGAAGTTTCAGCAGGTACGGCACGGCACCGATGTGGTCCTCGTGTCCGTGGGTCAAGACGATTCCGACGATGTCGTCGAGCCGGTCACGAATCGGAGTGAAATCGGGAAGGATCAGGTCAACTCCGGGCTGTGTCTCCTCGGGGAATAAGACCCCGCAGTCGACGATGAGCAGGCGGCCGTCGAATTCGTACACGGTCATGTTTCGGCCGATCTCGCCGATGCCGCCGAGCGGGATGATTCGAAGAGCACCCGTTTCGAGCGGTTGCGGTTCACTGATAATTCGAGGCATTGCGCCTCCTTCGTGCTTAGGGGGCTACGCGCCCGTTGGCGTTGAACGACGCCGACGTCATGGGCATCAAATCAACCCAGAAGTTTTCCATCTTTTCCGCGACCATTTCGATTTCACGCTGCGGGAATGACGGGAAGTGTGTTCCCTCGCGCATTGTGCGGAGGGAGAGGAAGTTCATGAGCGATCGAGCGTTCATCGTCACATACATCGAGGAATAGATGGTGACGGGCAACACCATTCGCGCAACCTCACGGGCTACGCCCGCCTCGAGCATGCGCTGGTACGACGCGTACGCCTCTTCACAAACGGCGCGAACTTCACGGTCTACGAGTTCCGTTTGCTCGGGAGTCCCGGGGACGAATTCGTAGTGCCCTGTCTTGCCGATCTGCACAAGGTTGCGGTCGGGACCCGGCACGTAGAAAACCGGACGAAGTTCGCGATAGCGTCCGCTTTCCTCGTTGTACGAGGCAATGCGGTGTCGCATGAATTCGCGGAACACGAAAATCGGCGCCTGCACATAGAACGTCATCGAGTTGTGTTCGAACGGGGAACCGTGACGGTCACGCATCAGGTAGTTGATGAGCCCCTTGTCGCGATCGGTCGCGTCGGCTTCGTTTCCGCCGAGTGACTGTTCACCCTGAGTCGAGACTCGCGCCGCAAACAGGACGTCGCTGTCACTCGCCGACGAGCGGACGAGTTCAACGGTTACGTCGCTGCGGAATTCGACAACACTCATGCGTTCAGCCTACCGATTGGCGGGTGGCTAGCGTCGAGCCCACGCACCAGGGGTCGCGAGCAACGTGGCGACCTCGGTCGACAACTCCCCCGATTCGATGTCGGCGAGGCTCGTGTTTTCAAGAACGCTGCGGAGTGCGACGCGGGTCGCGATCCAGACGTCGCGCAAGTGCTCGGCGGCCCCGGCATATTCGGTTTCCTCCGGGCGTTCGCCGCGAACTTCGGCGAGGGGCCCTTCGAGCGCACGCATGACGTCGGCGACACTGATGTCTTTCGCGGGCTTGGCGAGCCGGAATCCGCCGTCCTTGCCGCGCATGCTGGAAAGAATGCCCGCGGTGCGAAGTGTCGTCAGCACCCCGACGAGGAACTTGGTCGGGATCCCGTGCTTCTCGGCGATTGCGTCACCTTTGAGGAGTGACCGCGGCTCGGTCCGCTGGGCGACCGCGAGTTCGAGCAGTGCTCGCATCGCGTAATCGACTCGTGCCGAAATGTACATGGTTCTATTGTGCCCGATTCCGCGCCTTTGTCTTCATTTCCCCAGACAATAGGGGGAAAGACGCGACGTCGGTCTTCGCGCCAACAACATCTAGACTTCCAATCACCACAGGAGGTGGCTCATGGCACAACGTCGAGCGATTGTTGCGGGCGCATCGGGATTCATCGGGCGCGGAGTCGTCGCCGAGTTGCGCGGTGCGGGCTGGGATGTCACGGCGCTCGTTCGACGGCCGGCGGCTGGTGTGGGCGAAGTGTCCTGGGATCCGGCGACCGGAACTCTCGACCCCGCTACCCTGTCGGGCGCCGATGTTGTCATCAACCTGTCCGGCGCCAGCATTTCGCAAATGCCGTGGACGAAGGCGATCCGCGAATCGATCCGCGCATCACGACGTGAGGCAACGACAACACTTGTGACCGCGATCAATGCGGCGAAGATAACACCCAAGGCGTTCCTGTCGGGTTCCGCAGTCGGGATCTACGGTGACCGCGGTGACGCGGACCTCACCGAAACGAGCGCGCGGGGAACCGGGTTCCTCGCCGACGTCACCGAGGAATGGGAACGTCACGCTCTCGCGGCGAAGTGTCGGACCGTTCTTCTGCGAACGGGACTCGTTCTGGGTGACGGCGGAGCGCTCGTGCCACTTCGATTGGCCACGACATTCGGTGCCGGCGCTCGAATCGGAACGGGCCGCCAGTGGTGGCCGTGGATCAGCCACCGCGATGAGGTTCGTGCCATCGTGCATCTCATCGATTCGAAACTCAGCGGTCCCGTCAACCTCGTCGGACCGACCCCCGCTCAATCCGTCGAGGTGACGCGCGAACTTGCTCGGGTGATGTCGCGGCCTCACCTATTCACCATTCCCGCATTCGCGATTGGCCTGCTCGGTGATGCGGGCCGCGAGCTGTTGCTCACGTCGCAGAAACTGCACCCGACCGCTCTGGAGAAGGACGGGTTCGAGTTCACGCATCGCACGGTCGCCGACGCGCTGCGTTGGGCTATCGGGGAAAAGCGCCCGTAACGAATCGAATCCCCCGACCGATCGAGCCGAATCGAGCGGGGTTTCGGACCCACAGCATCAACCGCATGACCGGCGCGAACCATCCGAACACCCGATCGAAGACTCGCGAGCGCGCTCGGGCGTCGGCATCCGTGCCGAACCGGGTCCCCGATGACTCGGCGGGATGTTGGCTGAACGTAATCGGAAAATACTCGCACTTGAGCCGCGCGCGGTTTGCGTCGGCGACGAAGATGTATTCGTCACCGAGGTAGTTCTCGGTCCCCGCACCGAACGACAGGTCAAACATGACCCCTGCCTTTCGGACGAGTTCGGGGCGAACCGCGAGTTCGATGGTGCCGACGCGCGCCGAGTTCCACATCGTTGCAGGTTCGCGAAACGCGGGGTATCGCTTTCTGGGCGCCCCCGTTTCATCCTGAGCACGCCCGAGAAGAACAGCGAGCCGCGGGTTGTCTTCGAAGGTCGCGATGACGTCGTCGATACCGTCGGGGATCCACATTGCGTCTTCTTCTCCGAACAACAAGACTTCTCCGGTGGCCTGGCGGATGGCTTCGTTGCGGCTCGCGGTCACGCCGGTCGAGTCGAGCCGGATGAGGCGGACATCCTCGCGCACAGGGTCGGTTCCACCCGCTCCTTGAACAATCACGAGAATTTCCGTGTTCGGGCGGATGGGCGGAAGCACGATTCGAGACAGGCCCTCGGCGAGAACCGAATAGGCAATCGTGAGCGCCGGCCTAGTCACTGTTAACTCGCGCACGGGCGAACCGCATGAGACCTGAGGCGATTCCCGAATACATCTGACCAATCATGCGAACAGCGAGGAACGATACGAGCGCGGCACCGGCGGTGATGTCACCGATAACCGTCAGAGCTATCAATGACGCCATGAGGACCATGACACCGACGCTCGCGATCAGCGACGCGAGCTCACCCGCCTTGATTCGCGCGCGCACTTTGTCGGCACTTGATGCCGGCGCCTTCGCTTGCTGTTGTGCGCGAAAGCCCTGCTGGGTGACGAGTTGTCGGCGGAGCGAAACTCCGAAGACCTGCAACACGAGAACCGCGATGACGGCGTTCGCGAGTGCGAAGAGTGGCGAGAGGAAGAACAGCGCGGCCGCGATGACGACAATGCGCGCAGACATCGTGAGGATCGATGTTAACTCCATCGCCATGGCCCACCGCCACGACTCCCCCGCGCGCGACGCCGAGTTGCCGTGGAACGCTTTTTCAAAGACATTGATGCGGTACAGGCTCTGTGCGTAATTGAGGACACGCAGACCGCCAAAGACAAGCAGGAAAACAATCGCCAGTCCGATCGTGTCGGACATCGTTCGCGTAACACCCGCGTCCGGGATGATGATGGTCGAAAACAATTGTGCGGACAACAACTCGGCGGCCGAGACCAGCGCACCAAACAGGACGAGTCCCGCGACGATCGAGAGGTCGCGGCGCGTGCGGAACAGGTCGGCCATCGCCGCCCGGAACTCACGCACCATCGAGATCATGCTGGCCTATCGGTGTCGATCCAGGGCAGCGAGCCCTCGTTTGATTGCGTCGATGATCTCGTCCTTTTTCGACTCGCTCACCACGTCGTCGCGTTCAATGTTCGCGAACGAGAATTCGCGAAGGTCGAGCGGAACGGCGACGGGACTGATTGTCTCGAGGCCGACACCCATCGCGTAGTCGCCGTACTTGAGTCCGGTTCCGTGAACCGCGTCCTCGAAACCTTCAAAGGTGACGAGGGAACAGGGAATCCCGTAGGACTGGCACACGATGAAGACGTGCATCGCGCTCGTGACAACACGGTCGTACTTGATAAGCGTCCCGAGGAAATCCGCAATCTTGTCCGGCGACGACATCAACACGGACAGTTCCTCGTAGTTCTCCGGAAGTCGCATAGGAAGCGAGTTGTGCGTGAAGTGTCGAACGAACGCGGTCTTACCGTTCGTTTTCTTCGGGCGGGTCAGCGGGATGATGCGCGACATGATTGCGCCGGGGTCACCGAACGATTCGACGTTGGGCCCACCGCACTCTTTGACGAGTTTCGCGGTGATTGGCCCACGAACCGAGATGTATTCGGCCTTCGGGTGAAGTTCGACATCGTCACTCGAAATGCCCGTCCCGATGACGATCGAAGACGGCGTGATGAATCGGCCGATTGAGCCCGTTGAAATCAGGTGGTGCTCGACGATTGGGGCGGTCGGCGAGTGGTACAAAATCCGGTCGTCCGTGTAGTTCCCGATGATGAGCGGACTGAGCCAGTCTCCGAAGTTTCCGGGGAACGGCCGAGCCCACCACGTCATGGTGATATCGCGTTCAGACGAGCGCGAGGAATAGTGGGCGAAGGTCGTGGCGGCGACAATGGTCGCGCGCTCCTCGTTCGTTGTCACACCGCTCGAATTGAGGTCGTTGGCGTACTTGTTGAGTTCCGCCACATTTCCGTCGAATCCGGCTCGCAAAATCTTGTGAGTTAACGCCCGGCGCGACAGCGTGTTTCCGACGGACCCTTGACCCGTCAGAATCGCGGTGACACCGATGCGGTCCGCGATGTTGACGAGTCGGCGGGACACTGGCGCGGGGAAACGCTTAAGAACCTGCTTGCCGAAGACCGTGATGCGCTTGCGAACCGAGTGTTTCGCGGCCGACTTGTGCTGCTCGACCTTCCCCTTGAACTCGGCAACGTTGCCGGACGACCCGAACACGAAAAACGACTCGACCTTGAGGGATGGGTCACCCTTCCCGACGACGGCCGCGGACGGGATGACCTGAAACGTCAGCGAATCGACGTTCTGTCGCCAGCCATCCTCAAAGAAATAGTCATCGGTCGCCTTCAAATCCGAGGTCGCTTCTAGCGCCGCGGCGTCCGCGATCATCTTGCGGGCATTCGGTCCGGTGTTGACGCCCCAGAAGCAGGGCTCCCAAAAGCGCGTCCGGTTCTGATACCCGATTGTCAGCGACGACCCGAAGCCGCGCTGGAAACCGATGATGTCGGCGCTCGATTCACGAACGAAATCCGGAAGGGACAGAAGGCGACAATCGACATCGATCCAGAAGACCTTTTTGTCGGGGAACCGCTCACAGACCGATTGCAGGAACGGGACCTTCTGGCGGCACATGTCCGCCCAGTCCTGACCGGGCTTCTTGGCGATTTCCTCGAGAACGTAGTCAACGCCGAGTTTGTCGAGGTCCGCCTTGAGAGCCTTCGCTTCGTTTCGGTAGTACTCGTCGTCCGTATAAAACGAACACACCACGATCGAGCTCATGGAATCCTTCCCCGTCCTGCTAACGGTTCAGTTTATCCACCAAGTGCGAGGCTCAACTGTGAACCGAGATTGCGGCCGTGTTGAGGGGAACGTCGTCGCCGCGAGAACGGAAGGTGAAGACGCCGCGCCAGAAGCCGAGCCCCCACGAGAAGTGCATCGTGGGAAGGACCGCCATCAGCGCGATTCGCGACTTGAGGCTGAGCCCCTTCGACAGCCACGCTCCACCGAGAACGACCGCGGCGTATGCGTAAAGCGGTGCGAGCCACACCCAGTTGAAGGTCGCAAGAAACAGGGCCGCGGCGGTCACGGCGGACAAAATGAAGGTCGGCGGGACGAGATACTTGGTCCGCGTGCGCTTGGGGTTCGCCAACAAAATGTATGCGCGGAAGGTTCCGGTCGTGAAGAACTGGCGGGCCAACGACATGATGTCGCGCCGCGGGTAATAGCCGACAGTTAGGCGCGGATCGAACCAGACGAGTTTGCCACTCTCGCGAAGGCGTGCGTTCAGTTCCCAATCCTGCCCGCGAACGAGCGCCTCGTTGAAACCGCCGACCTCGAGAACGTCGAGACGACGCAACACCCCGAGATAGACCGTGTCGGCGGGACCGGCGACACCACCCGTGTGGATTGGCCCGCCGCCGAGTCCGATGAAGTTCCCGTAGGCCCACGCCACCGCCTTTTGAATCGACGAGTGGCCGCGCGCCTCCATGATTCCCCCGACGTTTGAAGCGTTCGTGTCCTGCACGATTGAAACGGCCAACTTCGTGTAGCCGGGTTCGAGCTCGGAGTGGGCGTCGACTCGAATCAGAACATCGGCGTTTGTCGCCAGCATCGCAATGTTGAGCGCGGCCGATGTGCCACCCGACGGGTTGTCCAGAATGACGAGCGGGTACTCCTGTGCGAGTTCCTCAGCGATGACGCGAGTCTTGTCCTCGGACGGCCCGATCGCGACGATGATCTCGGTGCCCTTCGGATTCTTCTGGGCGACGATGCTCTCGACCGCTGTCCGAAGGTATCGGGCGTCGTTTCGAACCGGCATGACGTACGCGATTTTGAGCGCGCGTGTATGGGACTTCGGCGTCGTCATGAACGCGAGTCTATCGCCCACGCGCTGATGGCTTTGCGGACCGCTGCCCGTCCCTCGCGACGTCGACCGACGGTGTCGAGAGTAAGTCCCAACAGCAAAGCGTCCTGCCATTTACTCGGAACCGGGGTTGCAATCAACGCGTCGACAGCGGCGCGGTCACGCTTGTCGATGACCGGAATCTGTGGTTCACCACGCTCGGCGACGAACTGAGTGAAGAGTCGTTGGGCGTCACGGCCGAACCGCAATTCGCGCACGAGCGACCACACTCCGATCGCCGGCGCAACGAACAACGCGAGTCCGTAAACCAGCGACAGCGGATGCCCCGACGCGACGAGCAACCACGCCTCGTAAATCGCGAACCCCAGATACAGCGCGAGAAGGAACGACATCACGACGACACCCGCGATTGTGCGAGCGGCCGTCACCAGGTTCCCCCGATTCGGTCGGTCCCTGCCGAGATGTTCGTCATGTCTCCAGCCTATTCTCGGGGCGTGCGCTCCTGCGCCAACTCCTACCCATCTCATCCCCGCCCCTTCACGTTTTTGGAAACCAAATTGCGGCTTGCCAACATTTTTGGAAACCAAATAGCGAAACACGGGAGAACTTGCAGACTCACCCTCATTTGGTTTCCAAAAAGTTGGAAACCTGACGATTCCGTTGCTTAGTTCGTGAAGTGCGAATTGCGGATAGGACCGACTCCCACTCGCCAAACACCTGAGAGTATGAGATTTCGAGGACATCCCAGCCCTGCGCTTTGAGCCAAGCCACTTTGCGTCGATCGCGCTCCCAATCGGCACGGTCAGAGTGAAATTCGGCGCCATGAGTCTCTAAAACAATCCCACTGCTGATTACAAAATCTGCTCGAAAACGTCCAATTGGGACCTGCATCGAGTGAGGGATTCTGGCCTTCATCAACCGAAAACGAACTACGGATTCCAGGACAGATTCCGGCATCCCTGATCTAAGGCGAATCAACTGGACTGCTTTCTTCGGCACGGAATTCTCGACCATCGCCCACTCGGATACCGTGAGAGCACGATCACGCTCAAGGGCATCCACCAGGGCCACAACCCATTCCGCGGGCTGACAAGTTGCGTAGTCAATAATCATCTCGGGAATCCCAACGCACGCACCAATTCTTGTCGGAGTCATCCGCCGCGTTGTCCGAAGTTCAGGGGCATCGCCCCGCCGGCTTCTGATGTGAAAATGAGTACCTTGCGCCGGAAAACCCAGCACACTCGCCGCCGAGGCACACGTCAACAGTCCATGAGCTTCGACCGCGGCAATTTCCATCGGCGAGACGGATATCAGCGAAATCCACCCTTGCCGCAATCGAAGGATGCGGTGCGCGCGGATTTCCTTCCAGATAATTTCGCGATTGATTCCAAATTTTCTCAGGTCGCGCATTCGCGCGACGCCATTAAGTTTTTGCAGTGCTAACAGAACTTCCATGTGCATGTTCTAGCGCTCCGGTTTAGCGGGCGTGACGTGTACCTGTCGGTTTGTGCAATAGCGCCGGACTCGGGCGTGAGGTGGACTAATGCCTTAACCGCCACGCCGCCCTTACGACTTTGGAAACGAAATTCTCAACTTGCCAGTTTTTTGGCAACCAAAACTCGTGCAACCGACGTAATCGGCCCGATATGCCATTTCCGTTTCCAAAAACGTTTGTTTGAAGAAAGTTGGTTTCCAAAATCGTAAGGGGGTGGGCGCATATTGGGGCGAAACCTGTTGCCTTACGCGAGGGATGCGAATGTGTCCGGCGTGACATCGCCTACTGCGGCAATACTCAGTGGTCGAGCGATGAGCGTGCGCGCGAGTTCGGCAATGGACTCTTGCGACACCGAGGCAAGCAGCCGCTCGGCCTCATCAAGGTCGCGATATTCACCCAGGAATTCCGATCGCGCGAGTCGGTTCATCCGCGAATCCGTTGATTCGAGCGAGAGTGTCGAGGACCCCAGAATTTGTCCGCGAGCCCTGGTCAGCTCGGCTTCGGTGACCGTGGTCATCGACTCGAGTCCGTCGCGCATCAACTGCGCGACTTCGGCGACGGCGTGTGGTGCACACCCCGCGGCCAAGCCGACGACGCCGGCGTCGGAGTACATGACGGGGAACGCGTCAACCGAATACGCGAGCCCGCGCTTTTCGCGGATCTCTTGGAAGAGCCGCGACGACGAGCCACCACCGAGAATTGACGTCAGCACGTTGAGGTCGGTGCGACGCGGGTCACTCGTCACCACACCGGGCACTCCCATGATGAGAACGACTTGTTCGAGCGGTCGGTTCGTCACGAGAACGTCGTGTCGGTCCGCAATCGCGACCTCGGTTTGGGACCGTCGTGGTTCGGGCTTGCCGTCCTCGAGTGACCAACCGACGAGCGAGTCGAGAACCATCTTCACGAGCTCGTCGTGATCGACATCGCCCGCGGCCGTGACTATGAGGTCGCGCGGCTGGTATCGATCGGCGTAGTGTTCGACAACGGAGTCGCGCTTCGCCCCTTGAATGTCGGCGACGGTGCCACCGATGGGCCGCGCCAGTGGCGAGTCCCCGAAAATCGCAGTGAAGAACTGTTCGGCACACACGTCGTCGGGGTCGTCCGCGGCCATCGCTAATTCTTCGAGGATGACGGTCCGTTCCATCTCGAACGCCTCGGCGGCCAGCACCGAGTTCGACACCTGGTCGCCGAGGACTCGAACAGCGGTCGGCAGGTCCCCCGACCGAACCCGAGCGAGGTAACAGGTGTTTTCTTTCGCGGTGAGCGCGTTGTGATACGCCCCCATCGCGTCGAACGTTTCGGAAATTGTGAAGGCGTCGCGGGTGGTCGTGCCCTTGAACAACAAGTGTTCGAGGAAGTGCGTCGACCCGTGATGACCGGCGTCCTCGTCGCGCGAGCCGGCGCCGATCCAGAACCCGATCGTCACCGAACGCGAGCCGGGGACGCGTTCCGTCAGCACTCGCAGGCCACTCGAGTGAACGGTTCGACGGACCTCGCAGTCACCGGTCGACAAAAACGAGATGGACGGTTCGGACAGCGGAAGTTCAACGTTGGTCATGAGACTTTGAGCCTACACATCGCCCACCCAATGAAAAACGGGGACGAGCCGAAGCCCGTCCCCGCCTTGAGTGCAACTATTAGTCGCGGAATTCCGACTTTGCGAATTCCTTGTCGTCCTCGGCCGACTTGATACGAGCGATCGAGAAGATGATCAGACCGAAGAGGCACTTTGCGAGGATGTCAGCAATGCTGTATCCGACCTCGCGAGTGACAACGTTGGCTGCGTCGAATCCCGTGCTGTTCATCTCGAGGATGTAGGTGATGGGGTAAACGCCCCAGGTTGCAAGGAGGAGGAGACGCAGGAGCGAAACCTTCTTGCGAACCTCAGCAGACTGCTTCGCGAGGCTCTTGCCGAGCTCGACGAACAGGACGAAGAGGATGTAGAGGAACGGAATGGTCGAGAGGACCAGCCAGACCCCGGGGCCCCAGCCGAACAGTGCAATCTTGGCGTCTCCGGGGTATCCGAGGAGGATCATCGCAGCAGCGGCAGGTACCAGGCGGTTCAGCAGTGAACTCTGGAGCGCACGCGCGAGTCCGAGGACAGCAACGGTTTCGACAAGAAGAAGCGGAACGGTCAGCAACCAGTCCACGTAGCGGTAACCGACGTTGTAGGCGTCGGGGTTGTTCTCCGCCATCCCTGCAAACGCGTGGTTGAACGAGTCGAACATACGGAAGTAGTGGTACGCAGCGATTGCCGTAACCGTTCCCGAGATCATGACCGCCAAGCGGTAGCGAGGAGCAACGCGGTCTCGCCCGATGAACAGGAAGATCGACGTAAAGAGCATGCTCGCGATACCCAGCGAAAGCATGTTGTAGACCAGGTTGAACTGGCCGTTATCCATTGATGCAGAAAGCGTGTTCACACTAAACCTTTCGGTTCGAATGGACCGGACGCCTAGGGCATTCCGGCCACCGGGGTGTCCCCCTAACACGGGAACCATTCCCCGTGCTCTTGGCACGATACTCCTACAACGGCGAAAAGTTAACAACGAACCGCCAACAAAAAACGGGGACGAGCCGAAGCCCGTCCCCGCAATTCGTGAAACGTTTTACTCGGCGTCGGCCTCAGCCGCGTCCGAACCGCCCTCTTCGCCCTCAACGACGGGAACAAGCGAGAGCTTGCCACGGTCGTCGATCTTGGCGATTTCGACGAGGACCTTCTGACCGACCGAGAGCACGTCTTCAGCGTTCTCGACGCGCTTGCCACCCGAGAGCTTGCGCAACTCAGAGATGTGCAGCAGTCCGTCTTTGCCGGGCATGAGCGACACGAACGCACCGAACGCCGCGATCTTGACGACGGTTCCGAGGAACTGCTCGCCAACTTCAGGGTTGATGGGGTTCGCGATCTGGTTGACGCGGTCACGCGCCGCCTCCGCCGAGGGGCCGTCGTTCGATCCGATGTAGACGGTTCCGTCTTCTTCGATCGAAATCTGGGCACCGGTCTCGTCCTGGATGGAGTTGATCGTCTTGCCCTTCGGTCCGATGAGCTCACCGATCTTGTCGACGGGGATCTGGACCGAGATCACGCGAGGCGCGGTCGGTGCCATTTCGTCGGGTCCGTCGATGGCCTCGTTGATGACATCGAGGATCGCAAGACGCGCGGCCTTGGCCTGAGTCAATGCGCTGGTGAGGACCGATGCCGGGATTCCGTCGAGCTTGGTGTCGAGCTGAATCGCGGTGATGAAGTCCTTCGTTCCGGCGACCTTGAAGTCCATGTCTCCGAGTGCGTCTTCGGCGCCGAGGATGTCGGTCAGTGCGGCGTAACGGGTTTCACCGTTGACCTCGTCCGAGACGAGACCCATGGCGATTCCAGCGACGGGCGCACGAAGCGGCACACCAGCGTTGAGCAGCGACAGAGTCGATGCACACACCGAGCCCATCGAGGTCGAACCGTTCGACCCGAGGGCCTCGGACACCTGACGGATTGCGTAGGGGAATTCCTCGCGCGTCGGCAAAACCGGAACGAGTGCGCGCTCGGCGAGGAAGCCGTGCCCGATCTCGCGTCGCTTCGGCGAACCAACGCGACCGGTTTCACCAGTCGAGTAGGGCGGGAAGTTGTAGTGGTGCATGTAACGCTTGCTCGTGATGGGGCTCAGCGAATCGATCTGCTGTTCCATCTTGAGCATGTTGAGCGTCGTGACACCGAGGATCTGGGTCTCGCCGCGCTGGAAGAGGGCCGAACCGTGAACACGGGGCAGAACCTGGACCTCAGCGTCGAGTGCACGGATGTCACTCATGCCACGACCATCGATTCGGATGCCGTCCGTGAGGATGCGGCCGCGAACGACCTTCTTCGTGACCGACTTGTACGCAGCCGAAACCTGGCCGAGAGCGTCGGCGGGCAGGCCACCGGCCTCGACGTGGATCGCGATCTGAGCCTTGACCTTGTCCTTCAGTTCGTCGTCGGCCTTCTGACGAGCGACCTTGTCGGCGATCTGGTACACGGTACCGAGTTCGTCGAGGGCGATGTCCGAGACGGCCTTGTAGACGTCATCCGAGTAGTCAGAGAAAACGGGGTAGGGCTGGATTTCCTTCGCCGACTGAGAAGCGAGTTTCTCTTGCGCGCGAACGAGTTCCATGATGTGCGGCTTCGAGGCTTCGAGTCCCTGCGAGACGATGTCTTCGTCGGGCTTGATGCCGCCGGCCTGAATGAGGTTCCACGAGCCTTCGGTCGCTTCGGCCTCGACCATCATGATGGCGACGTCGTCCTTGCCGTCCTTGCCCTTGACGACACGACCGGCAACGACGATGTCGAAAACGGCGAGTGCGACTTGGTCGACGGTCGGGAACGCAACCCAGTTTCCGTCGATGAGCACCATGCGGACGCCGGCAATCGGACCCGAGAACGGGAGACCCGAAATCTGAGTCGACGCGCTGGCGGCGTTGATTGCGAGAGCGTCATAGAACTCGCCTGGTGCGATGGACAGAACGGTGATGACGATCTGAACCTCGTTACGAAGACCGTCGACGAACGACGGGCGCAGCGGGCGGTCGATGAGACGGCAGACGAGGATCGCTTCGGTCGAGGGACGTCCTTCTCGGCGGAAGAACGAACCGGGGATCTTGCCCGCGGCGTACGAACGCTCTTCGACATCGACGGTGAGCGGGAAGAAGTCGAACCCTTCACGCGGTTGCTTGCTCGCGCTCGTTGCGCTGAGAAGCATGGTTTCTTCATCGAGATATGCGGCTACCGCTCCCTGCGCCTGCTGCGCAAGACGGCCCGTCTCGAATCGGATGGTGCGCTTGCCGAACTTACCGTTATCGATAACGGCCTCGGCAAACTTGATTTCGGGACCTTCCATTAGGTCTTTCTCCTCTTTATACATACGGCACTCACCCCGTGTGGGCGGGTGCGTTTACTTCTGAGCGAATCGGACAACAGATTCGATGCGCGCGGACTCAATCCATAAGAGCAAGTCCCGGCTTCGTGCTGGCCACCAGTAGAAATTCACCGACGTTCATTCGGTAAACCACCACCGAGGACCAGCGATTTTGTTGCCGTGCTCCTCTAAAGGGTAACAGATGCTCGCGTTTTTGGCGGGAAAAGACGAAACCCCCGCGTGGAGGCGGGGGCTTCGTTAGTCGCTATCGTACTCGCTGCAGCAGTGGTGATTCGAACCAGCGATACGACGCATACGCCACGAGGACGGTCAGGCCCATAAACACGATCCCCGCGAGTGGCGGATTCACCCCAAAAGTCGTCACGAGCAACATACCCGCCATTCGACCCGGCCAGTGGAACACGTAGATCCCATAGCTTCTGATTCCCAGCCAGACCATGACTCGTGAGACAACACCAGATTTTTTCGCGTCTCCGTCGACCCAATCATCGCGCGCCACAGTCGACCGCAAGAGAACCCACGCTGCGATGAGGGCGACCACCAACATCGTGTAGCTGGTGTTCGGACTTCCAAACACCTGCAACGGATCGTTTGCCGCGAGAGCCACCACGGCGACGGCACCGGACACAACAAGAACCCAGGACCATGCACTTTGAGAGAGGCGTTGCCGCACTGTGGCCCAACGCTGGCCACCGACATGGTCGAGCGACGCGATCATGACTCCGAGCGCAAACGCGTCAAGGTGCGAGGTGGTGAAGTTCCATACCGCGGGGTACGGCAAAAGCCCGCCCACCCAGAAGCGCGAGATCGGTGCGAGCGCGAACAAGATTCCCGCCGTCACCATCCGTACGCGATTCGGCATCAGGCAGAGGATCGGAATTAATAGGTAGAGCTGTTCTTCGGCTCCCATCGACCAGAAATGCCCGATCCACGAATTCGTGGACTGCCACGCGGTCCAGTTGTAGGTGAATGTCGGAAGGCTCCAGACACCCGCCATGTCGATGCCGATGGACAAACAGATGGTAAGGCTCACGAAGAACACGGCGAAATACAGCGGCCAGATTCTGAGGATTCGGCGTGAGAAATATCTGCGCCAGATTCCGGAACCGTGGTCATCCCGCGCGCGCAACATGATTCGCGTTAACAAAAAGGAACTGAGGACAAAGAATCCCGTGACGCCGAAGGAACCCAGCCAGAAGACGTTACCGACCGCCTTGACGGCCGGGTCATCCGTTTGTGGCAGAAAGAACGGCGAATAATGTGCGGACACAACAAAAAGCGCACAAGCGGCTCTGAAGATGTCGAGTCCGACGGATCGCTTCATAGCCCACTTCCCCGTGAACGACTTAGGTTCTCGACACGGTCACGCTGCGAAGCGGGTGGCGTCGAAGATCGAAGTCGTGATTAGCGACGGATACCGAGGCGCTCGATGAGCGAACGGTAACGGTTGATGTCGACGCCGGCGAGGTAGCCAAGAAGGCGCTTGCGACGTCCGACGAGAAGCAGCAGGCCACGGCGCGAGTGGTGGTCGTGCTTGTGAGTCTGGAAGTGCTCGGTCAGGTCTTTGATGCGCTTGGTGAGAATCGCAATCTGAACCTCGGGCGAACCGGTGTCACCCTCGTGAGTTGCATACTCTTTGATGATGTCGTTCTTGATAGCAAGATCAAGTGCCAAAGTGTTCAGTCCCTTCGGTTCGCTGCGCGGTGCCACACCGGGTTGGTGAGGCGCTCTCTATCCGCGGCCGTTACACGGCAACCTCACTACCTTATCAGCGTTTTGGCCGCTCCCTACAAGAGCTGGTGGAAGAGTGCCGCCACCGACTAGTTACCCGAGTTACTGAGCTTCTCGGGTTGCAGCGCCGCGTCGACATCCTCGAAGGACATGAGCCCTGCCTCGACGACGAGTTCACGGATCGGCGCGCCGGTCGCGAGGGCTTGCTTCGCGAGTTTCGCTGCTTCTTCGTAACCGATGACGGGAATCAAGGCCGTGATGACTCCGACGCTGCTGGCCACCATCGCCGCGAGACGATCGCGGTTGGCGGTGATTCCGTCGACACAGTTCAGACGCAGGGTGCGGAACGAATTCGTCATCCACGCGAGCGACTGCAGGATGCTCGAGGCGATGACGGGCTCAAAGGCGTTGAGCTGCAACTGCCCAGCTTCGACCGCGGCGGTGACGGTCGCGTCGGCACCGATAACGGTGAACGCAACCTGGTTGACGACCTCGGGGATGACGGGGTTGACCTTGCCCGGCATGATGCTCGAGCCGGCTTGGCGGGCGGGGAGGTTGATTTCACCCAATCCCGCCTGTGGTCCGGACGACAACAACCGAAGGTCGTTACAGATCTTGGACAGCTTGACCGCGGCGCGCTTGAGCGTTCCCGACAGGGTCATGAAGATTCCCGTGTCGCTCGTCGCTTCGATGAGGTCGGGGGCCGTGACAAACGGAAGTCCCGTCAGTTCGGCGAGGTGACGGCTCGCGGCTTCGGCATAACGTGAATCGGCGGTAATCCCGGTTCCGATTGCCGTCGCACCGAGGTTCGTTTCACACATCCACGGAATGATTTCGGAGAGGCGCTCGTGGTCTTCGGACAGGGTCGTGCCGAACGAATTGAATTCCTGGCCGAGGGTCATCGGCACCGCGTCCTGCATCTGGGTGCGACCGATCTTGACGATGTCGTGGAACTCGGCGCCCTTGTTGCGGAACGCCTGAGTCAGCAGGGAGTGTTCTTCCAAGAGTCGCTGAAGCCCGAACACCATCGCCAACTTGACCGACGTCGGGTACGCGTCGTTGGTCGACTGCGAACGATTTACGTCGTCGATGGGGTGAAAGTGGTCGTAGTCGCCTTTGGCGTGACCCAGTTTCTCGAGTGCACGGTTCGCGATGATTTCGTTGGTCGACATGTTCGTCGACGTTCCCGCGCCACCCTGAAGCACTCCGAGGACGAACTCGTCGTGCAGTGCTCCGTTGTAAATTTCCTCGCAGACCTCGACGATGAGGTCGGCTTTGTCCGCATCGATCGCGCCGATTTCTTTGTTGGCGAGTGCGGCGGCTTGTTTCACCCGCACGAGTGCGCGGACGAAGTCGGGATAGTTCGACAGCGCGCGGCGGGTGATGGGAAAGTTGTTCAACGCCCGCGCGGTGTGGATTCCCCAGTACGCCTCCGCGGGGATGTCCATTGCACCGAGCGAGTCCGACTCTGTTCGGACCGGTCCCGTGTAGGAACTCGTGGCGGTGGGGTTGAAGATGGGGTCGTCGCCGTCGGATAAACCGAACGAGGGCGCTGGACCTGTCGTGTGCACCATGGCTTTCACTTTACTCGCGGCAAATCGTTTGTAACCAAAGGAATTGTGCGTGTTGGCGCGATTTTCCTGCGGCGGCAATTACGGCGTGAAATCGTCGTGCAACCCGACGCGGGAAAGTTCAATCGAGCCGTCCCGCAGTTTCCAATAGTGAAGGCGGCGGGCTTGTGGAGTGTGCGATTCGATGTACGCGCGGAACGACGCCGCACCGTCCTCCGCGCGAACAACGGCGGGTTTGCTGTTCTCGTCGCCCTCGCGCAGGGCGTGGTCCTCGGTGATGTGCTCGACGGCGTTCCGCCCAGTGACGAGGTGGGTCGCCGTCTTGATGGCCTTGTCCATTCCGTCCTCGGTGAGCGCCACAAACGTCTCGGCGAACGACGGCAGAATCCGCCACGGTTGTCGGTCGATCGGGTACGCCACGCGGTCGGACGGCGTGTAGTTCTCGATCCAAAAAGACCGGATTTCCTCGGCAATCCATTCGTCGACCGTCGCGAACCGAACTCGGCGATCGGCGATCGACGTCGTGGGCGTTGCCCCTGAGTGGTCGAGCTTCAACGCGTCCTGCAGGTCTTGTCGAGCTTTCGACAGTTGCCCGCGAAGGGATTCGGTTTGTTCGACGAGGTCGCCCTCGCGTCGGGTCTTGGCGGTCAACGCGTCGGACAATCGCCGGTTCTGTTCGACGAGCTTCCCCAGTTCGACCTGGTAGTTGGTGATCATGCGGCGAATCTGCGCAGCAGAGAATTCGCGCATCGACTTGTCTCGACCGGACAGTTCGGTGGTCGACGTTCCACCACTTGGCTCGGCAGTCTCTGACCCGATGGTGCCGAGAGTCCGTTCGAGGTCGTCGATGTCCAGCTGCATACGAGTCGACAGCACGTCGAGCGCCTGAGTGAACGCCTCGGCCTCACGACGTTCCCGTTCCCAGAGTTCTTTGGTCGATTCGATGAGGTCCATTTGTGATTTGGTCAACCACGGTTCGCCTCCGTCGAGGACCGGTGGTGCAACCGCAACGGGCTCGTCGTCATCGACATCGGTGTGCCGAAGTCGCAAGCGGCCACGAGGGTCGCGGGAAACGCGAACGTTGACAATGTCGCCTTTCGACCAGAGGTGGTCGATGACGTCTTTCGGGTTCGTCGAGACTTCCTCGCGGGTCATGACAATCGACAAGGTCGGGTGAACGCGAATGTCGGCGTTCTGTCGATTCACCGCGGCCACGAGCCCATGCACGACCGTTCCCTCGGGATATTCGGTGAGGAAACGGGATTCGCTCCAGTCACCGAGGTCGGGAAAGAACCGTAGTGCGGTGGCATCCCACTCCCCCGAGAGTTTCATGCCCGTCTTCAAAAACAGGTCGAGGGGCATGCCGTTGTACTGGGTCGCCGCGTCGATCATCATCGCGGGGGTCGACACCGATACACCGGGGTCGGGCTTCACCATCGCCATCGTGGCGGTGAGAGTCGCGACCGTGCCGGACACGTGAATTCGAGTTCCCAAGCCGACACCTCCCTTGAGTGAAATGTTAGACGGTGCTACCCCACCGATTGCATCAGGCGTGACCGCGCGCGATTGCACGCACCACGTCGCGCAGAAATGCGTTATCGCCGTTGTTCCCGCACTGCCGATCTGCAATGCGAATCGCCTCATCGACATCGACACCACAGTGAAGCGCGAGGTACAACGCGGCGACGGATGGGGTTCGGTTGTGAGCTGCGACACAGTGCAGAAAGACGGTACGCCCCTCTGAAACAAGCGCAGCGACGGTGTCGGCCGCGTCCTTCAGAACGAAACGCAAATTCGGGTTGTCGTTCGCCGACCACGAATCGACGAGCCAGAACTCGACGTGTTCGCGCCGTCCGGCGAAGGCCGACCCGACTCTCGAGAGGCTCACCACCGCATCGACGTCGTCGGGCAAATGGTGAATATCGCCCTCGGCACCCATATATACGCGTTCCGCGTGTGGCAGTTCGGCGAGCGCACGAACGTGACCGCCCATGTCTTCGACGTCGGGCCAGCGGCGACCGCCGTGGCCTTGCCCGCCGCTGCCTGCGAGGTATGCGAAGGTCAGAAGCTGTCGATATTGCATTGGCTG
>Ga0209189_1000685_pt1 | contig 27240 bp, 22 predicted proteins | sample C_130820_EF_Meta_FD_187308 | JGI IMG/M metagenome (GOLD analysis project Ga0209189, IMG submission 187308) | Freshwater microbial communities from Lake Croche, Canada to study carbon cycling - C_130820_EF_MetaG (SPAdes) (version 3) | ecosystem: Environmental > Aquatic > Freshwater > Lake... | reverse complement strand
GTAAGTAGTGGAAGTATGGATTCACCTTGCCATAGACGCATAGCCTCCTTAGCAACGGTAGTGCCTGTAAGAGCTTCTGTACCTGCAGTGGGTTTAATCTCAATATTTAAAAAATAACCATGACTGATACAAAAATGCGCAACGTTTTCAAGCGTGGGTATGGCCTCACCTGCATAGGCCGCAGAGTGCCAACTTCCTGCATCTAATTGAGAAAGATGCGACCACCCATGCGAGCCGGCAACACCAGTGCCGTTCGTGGTGCGTTCCAAATGCTCATCATGCAATAAGAACACCACACCATCACTGCTTAGTTTTGCGTCGCATTCAAACATGCGGTAGCCGTGTGTAGCACCAAGTCGGAATGCAGCTAAGGTGTTCTCAGGAGCCAGTTTGCCGGCGCCGCGGTGGGCAATCCACTTGGGGTAAGGCCAGGGTTTCATAGACTGGAGATGCGGAGAGTAACTACAACGCGCTATTTTGATCGATGGCAGCTTGTTGTTCCGCCAATTCCCATCGAATTTTTGACAAAACCCAGAGGCTCGCCAAAAAAAGTAAAGCGGTGCTTGCAATAGCTAATCGTTGTCGCCCGTCACTCAGATAAGTAATCAAGCCATACAGCACCGGGCCTAATATAGAAGCAATGCGAACAGCAAAAGACCACAGTGAAAAAACTTGTGCACTGCGGTGTGGTGGCGTGAGTCGCCCCACCATCGCGCGCCCCACCGATTGGCTTGCGCCCATACACAATCCAGCAAATGCTGCTGCAAACCAAAAATAAAAAACACTAGGACTTATGGCGGCGATTACACAAGCCAGGACCCAGCCTACTAATGTCAAACGCAATGTTGTGATGTGGCCGATCTGGTCTTGCATCCAACCAAGCCCCCAGGCGCCTACCAAAGCAGCAATATTGAGCAAGAAAATCAATAGCATAGTGTCTTGCTTACTCATACCCATTTCACCCTCGGCATAAATGGCGGCAACCGTGATGGCTACTGCAACGCCTGCCTGATAAAGCGTGATGCATTTTAGAAGTTGCATAAATGAAGGTCTATCTTTGGCCCATTGCAGTGCTTCAACTACATCATTCCACCCTTTTCTTAAGAATTGGGTGAGGTCTGAATGGGGTTGGGGTGTTGCTCTTTCAGGCAATCGCCAAAAGGTGTAACTGCTGGCTAATAAAAATATTACAGCTGTGATCCACATCGTAGGTGGGACCACTTCTGACGTTGTTAATCCAGACTTCAGGCCACTGATGATCCAAAACAAACAAATGGCGAGCGTCAGCATGCCGCCTACATACCCCCACGCCCAGCCCCAGCTGCTGACTTTTCCCATCGAGTCGGTTTTTGCAAGTTCAGGCAAAAAAGCAGCGATCAATGACTCGCCCACACTGAAAGAAACATTGGATACGACAATCCAAAAAACAGACCAAGCCATATCGCCAGGACCAGACCAACCGAGTGCAGTGGTTCCAATGACACAGGTAATCGTGCTGACCATTAGTGCGCGTTTCTTCATGGCATGCCGATCACACCATGCACCAATGGCGGGCATAAGCAGCATGCTTAAAAGGTAAGACACGCTAAGGCTACTGACCCATAACAAAGTAGCCCATGCGGCATTACCAGCCACGATGCCTACAAAATAGGTGGCAAACACAGCGGTTAGTACTACCGTGGTGTAGCCAGAGTTAGCAAAGTCAAACATCGCCCAAGCAAATACTTCACTGCGTTTGACGCCAGGCAGGAGTGCAGAGTTGTTCATAGTTGCGTTTGGGTTCAAAAAATTAAAAAGCCACTGATATTACTATCAGTGGCTTTTCTGCAGAGCTACTTTACTTAGCGCGCAGTCAAGAAATTACCTACATTCAAAATAATCAATTCATTGTCATCCGCCTTGTTAGGCTCACGACTTGAAGAGAATGGCAAGTTATTGTCGTTACCCACGATGATGTGATTCGCGTCGATCACATCCACGTTCTCAATCGTGAAGAAGGGGAATGTCAATACGCCGTTCTCTAGAGGCTTGCGTGAGATTTTGTTTGGGTCAGCAATATTGAGTAAATCCACATAGCCAATTTTTCGCACGGGACCATTCGCATTGGCGTCGGTCATTTCAACTTTATAAATGCGTTTGAATTTTGGTAAATCATGGAAGCAGTTTGGTTTTCTGCCGTCTGTACAAGCATTACTTGCAACGCCTTCTCCGTTGTCTCTTTCAATGATGAGGCCGGTTGACTCGTCAACCATATTGAAGTCACCAATGGCGTGGTTGTTAGCTTCGAGCACGTATTTCCAATGACGGCCTGTCCATTGACCGGCTTTCACATCAAATTCCAACACGCGCAAATATTGTTTGCCATCGACCATTTCGTAGGCTTTGGCTGCTTCATCCCATAAAGCACCTTCTAACAACGCGTAGAGTTTGCTTCCGTCTTTTGAAACTGCCATACCCTCGTAGCCTTTTGAGCGACGAACTTGAAATTTGGCGGAGTCTGTAGGAACGCCTTGGATGGTGACTGCAGGGTTATCTGGAGACCGAACAACTTTTCCGTCTACTAAGGTGTCAAAAACGGCAAGAACTTTTCCGTTCATGTCTGCTTTGATCAGAAAAGGTCCAAATTCATCGGCCACCCACAAGGCGCCATCTGCAAATTGAAAGCTTTCTGTATCGAAGTCTGCACCAGTGAGGTAACGCTTCTTGGTGCCTTCAGTCACGATATGGAAGGGCACTTTTTTATCTGGATCATGCAGAAATATGGTTCCTAAGCGCGTGAATTTGTTCGTCTTGAAATCAACTTTGTAATGGTTGAGATACAACATAAAGTCAGGAGAATTGGCTTTGGAACCTGCGCCGTTATCTGTCAATAACCAAAAGCTTCCATCTGGCATTTTTTTGATACCAGAGTGTCCTTGAATAGGTTGGCCTTTGAACGGTAAAAAAACACCGGTAGGACGTTCGGCTGAAAGTCCTTCGACGCTTCCAATTTTCTCTACCCGCTTGCCAGTCGTGAACTTGCCACTGGTTTGTAGGTTGTCTGGCGCGTCTTTAGGCGCTGCTATGAATGTTTGTGCTGGTAGAAAAGCGTGACCAGTAAGTTCTGCTTGAAATACGGTTTGGGCGCTGATTGCAATTGGTAATGCCAGAGCAACCAGAGCCATGGTTTGAATACGAGATGGACGCATTGAAAACTCCTTTTGGTAATGCAATGCGTATGCTGAACACCAAGTGTGTCAGCCCCATTAATTTAGCTAAGTTTCTCGTTAATATTTCTCTGGAACAATCATTTCGCTTGGCACAGGATTGCGTAAGTAATCAGGATTTCTTACGCGTGCTGGCAAAGCAATTTCAGCATGTTCCACTTCGTGGTAATTGAACTGGCCCAGTAAATGGTCTATGCAATTAAGACGTGCGCGTTTCTTATCAACGGCTTGCACGACCCACCAAGGTGCTTCAGGAATATGCGTGCGCTCAATCATGGTTTCTTTGGCGTGGGTGTAGTCTTCCCAGCGGCGGCGGCTCTCTAAGTCCATAGGGCTTAGCTTCCATTGTTTTAAAGGGTCATGGATGCGTCCTAAGAAACGTGCATGTTGTTCGTCGTCTGTGATGGAGAACCAATACTTCAACAAAGTGATGCCACTGCGGCCCAACATTTTTTCAAATTCAGGAACGCTTCTAAAAAATTCTTCGTACTCGTCGTCGGTACAAAAACCCATAACGCGTTCTACACCAGCGCGGTTGTACCAGCTACGGTCAAAGAGCACGATCTCACCTGCAGCGGGCAAATGTGTGACATAGCGTTGGAAGTACCACTGCGTTCTTTCGCGGTCGTTCGGTGCGGGCAAGGCAGTGACGCGACAAACACGGGGGTTGAGTCGTTGGGTAATGCGTTTGATCACGCCACCTTTACCAGCAGCATCTCTGCCCTCAAACAAGATGACGACTTTTTGTTTGGTGGCTACCACCCAATCTTGCAACTTGACCAATTCGCCTTGTAGACGCAGTAGTTCACGAAAGTAACTAACGCGCGCTTGCTTCTCTTCAGGGCTTGCAAGCGGATCATTTTCGTTTTCACCATCATCGATGGCCATTTCTAACTCTTCGTCAATCGAGTCCAAAATGTCTTCGCGAATTTTGCGTAATTGCTCTGCGTCGAATTGGGATTTGTCGGTCATATGCGGTTTCCTTTGTTTGAAATCATCTTCTTACTTCATGGCAAATTCATGACTTTTGTCACGATTCATTCATAAAAAATATGTAAAGTCGAGTACTAAATAACTATCACGCCAAAATTCAATGCATAGATTTCAGCGTTTTACCTATTTCTGTGTGGTGCTGCTTTCTATCCATGCGCTTGCAGGCTGCGCTGTTCGGCCTTACGTGATGGACAAAGCCGCAGATGCTTTGGCTACCCAAGGGCAATCAGACGAAGACGATATTCTTTTGGCGCGAGAGGCCAGTGCTTTTTATCTCAAGCTGTCAGAGTCCGTACTCAAAGAAACGCCTGCTAATTTAAAACTGGCTGAATCGGTGGCCGCAGGCTTTACCCAATATGCCTATGCCTTTGTGGCTTTTGATGCAGAGAAGCTCGAGTCACAAGATGCCAAAGCGTCGCAACGTATTCGTGAGCGCGCAGCGCGTTTGTATTTAAGAGCAAATCAGCATGCCATGCGTGCGCTAGAAAATTCATTGCCTGGATTTAAGCAAGCCTTGGTTCAAAACGATCCACAACTTTTGACCCGCTTGCGGCAAGACCAAGTTGGGGTGGCCTATTGGGCTGCTGCCTCTTGGGGCGGTTTTATTTCTTTATCAAAAGACGATCCAGACAAAGTGGCGGATCTTCCCCTAGCGATTAATCTAGCCACCTTGGCGTGGAAAAAAAATCCAGACTATGGCAACGGTGGTCTTACCAGTTTGATGGGAACGTTTGAAGCGTCTCGTCCTGGCGGTTCATTGACGCTCGCAGAAAAATATTTCGACCAAGCGATTGCGCAAAGTAAAGGTCAGAGCGCAGGCCCTTGGTTAGCCAAAGCGGAAAACATCGCTCTCAAAAAACAAGATCGCCAAGCTTTTACCCAATGGTTGAATGCGGCGATTCAAATCAGCCAAGCCCATAGAAATTTAGAAAATGAAGTGATGCGCGAACGCGCAAATTGGCTGCTTGAAACGGTAGATGATCTTTTTTAAAGGTGGAATATGTTGATACGTGTGTTTCGTGCCTTAACTTTTGCATTGGCTTGCCTGCTTATAGGCCATGGTGCTTTTGCTGCAGACAAGCCATTTCGCATTGGAACGCTAGCGCCTAAAAATTCGCTCTATCACCGCCAACTTCTTGAGGTGGGTGAGGCATGGCGCGCGGCCCAAGGTGGTAATGCCAAGTATGTAGTGTTTCCTGATGGAAGCCAAGGCGGTGAGGCCGAGTTAGCCCGTCGTATGCGCATTGGACAACTTCAAGGGGCTTTGTTGTCTGTTGTGGGGTTGAACGAGATAGAGCCCTCTATCAGTGCTTTGCAATCTATGCCGCTGCTATTTAAAAGTTGGGAAGAAGTAGATTACGTGCGTGAAAAAATGCGCCCTGCTATGGAGAAGAAGTTTTTAGATAAAGGCTTTATTGTTTTGGCTTGGGGTGATGCAGGTTGGGTCCGGTTCTTTTCAAAAGAACCTGTTTTTCGTCCAGATGACTTTAAAAAAATGAAATTCTTTTCTTTTGCTGGCGAGAGCGAGCAGCAAGAAATCATGAAAAGCTTAGGCTACACGCCCGTTCCGTTAGAAACAGCCGATATCTTGCCGGCAGTCCAAACAGGCATGATCAATGTGGTGCCGTCTACGCCTTACTTTGCTCTGGCAACGCAAGTTTTCAATACAGCGCCCCATATGTTGGAGATCAATTGGGCCCCAGTCGTAGGTGCCTTGGTGGTGACCCAAAAAGCTTGGGACGACATGACGCCTGCAGGACAGCAGGCGCTCAAAGCGGCTGGTGAAAAAGCTGGCGCACAAATTCGTATCAAAGCACGGCAAGAAGTAGAGGAAGCTGTTGACGCGATGAAAAAACGCGGCTTGGTTGTCAACAAGCCCAATGCGGAACAGCTGCGCGAATGGAATGACTTAGCCGAAAAGCTATATCCCCGTATTCGCGGAAATTTAGTTCCTGCAGAAACATTTGATGAAGTTTTCAAGCACCTTAAAGCCTACAGGAGCGGTAAAAAATAATGCATAGGTTCAACCGTATTGACGAAGCCATTGCCTCACTAGCCTTGGTGTTGATGGCGGTTATTCCGTTGGTTGAAATTTTGGCCCGTCCCTTCATGGGAAAGGGTATCGAAAACGCTCCACTTTTTGTTCAACATATGGGCTTGGTTTTGGCGATGTGGGGCGCTATTGCTGCAGAACGCTATGGACACCTCACCAGCTTGGGGCGCCTCTTTGACAGAGGTGAGCAATTTGCGCATATTGCAGCCGGTGTGATTTGCGGGGTTCTGGCATGGGCAAGTTGGCAATTCGTATTGAGTGAAATTGCCACTCCCAAAGAATTGGCTTATGACATTCCTGTGTGGTGGTTGCAAGCCACCATGCCCCTAGGGTTCGCCATATTAGGCGCCAAGCTGGCTGCGCGTGGGCAAGATAACCAGTGGGTGAAAGGTGCTTTTGCGTTGCTTTGGCCGATTGTGGGTATTGCACTTTCCTCTTGGTTGGACGGCGAAGTCATTCCCTTATTGCCGTGTGTTTTGGTGTTGGTTGCCGCTTTGCTGTGTGGAGCGCCCATATTTGTTGTACTTGGAGGCTTAGCCTTAGCGCTTTTTGCAAGCGAAGGTTTACCTTTGGCTTCCATTGCGCTGTCGCATTACCAAATTACCGTCAATCCATCGCTTCCCGCATTGCCTTTGTTCACATTGGCAGGCCTCGTATTCGCTAAAACAGGGGCGGCAAATCGCTTGGGTATTTTGTTCATGGCGTTCTTTGGCCACGGCGTGCTGGGAACTGTGATCGCTGCAACGGTGTTGTGTTCATTCTTCACAGCATTTACGGGAGGCAGTGGTGTCACTATTTTGGCTTTGGGTGGTTTGCTACTTCCTTTGCTGAGAAACGCGGGTTACCCAGAGCAACGCAGCATTAGTTTGGTCACTAGTGCTAGCGCTTTGGGCGTGTTGCTAGCGCCTTCAGTGCCGTTGATCATGTACGCCATCATTGCACGCGTGCCTATCAACACCATGTTTCTAGCCGGCTTGGTGCCTGCTGTGGTGATGGTGGTTTGCCTATTGCTGTTTGGTGGCTACTTGCGCGTTCATGGAGAGCATCCGTCTAGCCATGAACCATCACTTGCTTTGGGTAAAGCGATTGGCCAAGCCAAGTGGGAAATCTTGGCGCCCTTGGTGGCTATAGGCTCTTTGGTGAGTGGCTTGGCAACGCCTACAGAAAGCGCAGCTTTGACAGCTATTTATGCGGTACTCACGCAATCGATTGCCCATAAAGAATTAAATTGGCGTTTGATGGGTGAGTGCTTGTCGCAATGCGCGCAAATCATAGGTGGTGTGATGCTGATCTTGGGAATGGCCTTGGGGCTCACTAATTATTTAGTCGATGCAGGCATTCCAGATTTAGCCATTGATTGGGTGCAGGGCATCACGCAAAACAAGTTTGTATTTTTGTTTGCGCTCAATGTGTTTCTTTTTGTTGCAGGCGCTTTGATGGAAATATATGCTGCAATCGTGGTTTTGGTGCCGTTGCTTTTACCTTTGGCGGTTAGCTATGGAATCGACCCGGTTCATTTCGGTATTATTTTTCTTGCCAATATGGAGATGGGGTTTTTATGTCCACCTGCCGGCATGAATATATTCTTTGCATCCGCAGTCTTTAAACAGCCCATAAAAAAAGTGGCTGCATCAGTACTTCCCGCACTGCTGGCCATTTTTGTTGGGACTTTGATTATTTCTTGGTTGCCGATTGTTGCAATAGGCTTGCCAGAGTATCTCGGCCAAATGGCTAAATAATGGATCGGGCTAAAGTGCGCATAAACAAAGGTACATCATGGATTTAATCTTATGGCGCCATGCAGATGCAGAAATTGCCTCCGAAGGGGAGGATGACTTATCACGTGAGCTCACCCTGAAGGGCGAAAAACAAGCCGTACGAATGGCCGCTTGGCTAGATCGCCACCTACCAGAGGGTGTTCGCATTTTGGTGAGCCCTGCGAGAAGAACAGAGCAAACTGCTAAAGCATTGAATCGCAAATACAAACTACGCGACGAATTGGTGCCTGAGAGCAGCGCCGATGAAGTGCTGGCCTTGATCAAATGGGATCTCGAAAAAGGCCCGCAAGGCAAGGGGCCTGTTCTTTTAGTAGGGCACCAACCTTATTTAGGTGAAATAGCAGCCAGACTGCTGGGCATGCAACAGCACAGTTGCGCTATTCGTAAAGGTTCTGTTTGGTGGTTACGTTCGCGCTTGCGTGAAGAGTATTCTGAAATCCTGTTGCTCAATGTGATTAACCCAGACTTCATTTAACTATTGAAGTGATTCGAGTTGCGTTTGCACCTTGCTTTGTGCCAATTGCGCTAAGGTGCGCCGAGTATGTCCGTGGGACGCAATAGGTTCTGACACCACGACTTGCACCACCATGGGTGGCGCACAAATCACGCGGTGCAGAGATTGCAAAAATCCAATATCACCGACGAAAGCCGGTGTAAGACTCATGGTGTGGGTTACTTGGTCTTTGTAGCGCAAGCTCAGTGCAATCACTTCACACGAATGCGCTACAGCGACTTCAAATAAGTTCGAATGGAAAAGGCCGACTTGATGGCCCTCTGTGCTGGTACCTTCGGGAAAACCAGCGATACACAGGTTTTTTTGCAGAGCGGCCGTCATGCCTTGCACCATCATGCGGGCAGATCTAGGGGACCCTCGGTTGACAAAAACCACATCACAGCCTTTGGCGATGTGTCCGACCACAGGCCATCGGCTGACTTCTTGCTTGGCCACAAAAATACTGTGTTGCAATGTTTGGATCACTAAAGGGTCGAGCCAAGAAATATGGTTGGCGACCAATAACCGAGATGGGCCAGGTGCAGAAGAGCCCATCTCGCCAATCACTTCAACCGAAATGCCTAACAACTTTAAAGTGTCAGCCGACCATTGTTGAATTGCCAAACTTTGACCGGATTGGTCTAAGCGTGGCAATTGAACAAACAAAACCCAAAATGCTTTTATAAAAGCATAGAGGAGGCGCAGGTAGGTAAGGAGCACCAATTACTTAGAAGGAAATCCTTTAGGCTTGACCACACCTTTGACCGCTGCTTGTCCCAAGATAAAGAATACATCGGTGTTGTCCATGACACCCGTGAAAGACCATGCGCCTGGACCAAAGGCAGACAGCGGAATATCACTGGCAGTATGCACACCGCTGTTTCCAGGGACTTGACCGGTCACCATGAATTTACCTTCTGCATCACGTGTAGTGGGGTCTGCTGGGTAGACGGAGAGAGGTTCTGTTTTATAAAAAGGTTGTTGGCTATCTTGGATAGGACGATCATTGGTGCGCCAATCTTCATGGCGGTCACTGTTGGCGCCATATCCCACTAATAGGCGGTTATCGACATTGGTAGTTTCTGGATAGCCGTCGTTTGAAAGACGGTACTTGGGAAAACCAGCTTTTTCATAGACCCCAACCACCTTATCGCGCAAATTAGCCACGCCACCGTCTTTCGCTAATTCTGCTAATTTGCTATCGCTCACGATAGAGCCGCCAATCAAAGAAACGCCAGAGACTTCGTGGTCAGCGGTAACGATGACCAATGTGTCGCCACGCTTTTGCGCAAATGATTGTCCGACACGAATGGCATTGTCAAATTCAATGGTGTCCAAAATCCAGCGCTCGGTATCCATGTTGTGGGCTTGCTTGTCGATAGAAGCACCTTCAACCATGAGCACAAATCCGTTCTTATCTTTGGACAATACATCCAGAGCTTTGACAGTCATTTCTTCCAGCATAGGCTGGTCAGGGAATCCAAAGTCTTCTACCACGCTACCTTTCACGCCATTCTTCTTTCCTCTGCGGCCATCGATTTTGTCTAAGGCCACGTTCATGTTGGAGTAAGCGAATAGGCCTAACAATTTATTAGCTTGTGTAGCATTGACCGCATCCAAAGACGATTTGTCAGCAGCATACGCAAAACCAGCAGATTTGAAATCGGCAATCAAGTCACGGTCTTTGTCTAATTTGCCTGCACTAGCGCCCCATCTCTTCACGATGTCAGCCGTGTGCGCATCCGTGCTGGAAAAAGCGTAGTCATTTCTGTCTGAACGTTGTGAGCCAGGCACTGTCGAGGGCAAGAACCACTTGCGACCACCGCCCATTAAAACGGATAGGCCAGTCAAATTCCGATCATCAAAAAACTGATCCACGATGCCGGTGCCAGCGCCACGATTACTGGTGTGAACGGCGTTGGCAGCCGGTGTTGCATCAAACACATCGGCAGTCGTTACGATGCCCAAGGCTTTGCCTTGGGTACGTTTCAAGTATTCGCTTAAGTATTCAACACGCGGGTTGTCAAATGGATCGACTGTGTCGTCAGGGAAAACGCCTTCTTCGTTGTTATTGCTTTTGTTACCACTGACATAGGCAGCCATTCCAGGCGCTGAGTCTGTCACTATGGAATTTAAAGATATTGTTTTCACTATGCCTGTGACAGGGAAAGTGTCCATGGCCAGTGGCTTAATCGATTTTCCTTGCGCGAATCCGCCGGCAACGATACGTGCGGCAGATCTTTGCGCAATGCCCATGCCATCACCTAAAAAGATGATGATGTTTTTGACTTTTTGACCGCCGTTCTCGAACGGCACGATTTCAAAATTACCAGTTGCCACAACCTTCTGACCATCGCTTTGTGTGGCAGTTACTGTGAATGTATGGGTGCCTGGAGTTTTGATCGTGATAGCACGAACACTTGCAACAGCACTATTTTTTGGAACATTTGGCAAGCATCCAGTTGAACAATCGCGCAAAGCAGTAGATACCTTGACCACTTGGTTATTGATAGAAAACTCTGCTTTGGTAATCGATTTGCTAGCGTCATCAGGTTTGATGGTGGCTTGCAGATCAAAACGTTGCTCTGGCAAAAAGCGCGCAATGATGGGCGCTGGCTGGCCGTTGCTAAAGAGCTCACTGGGCGGCGTGAGGCGAGACACCACAGGCTGGGCAGATACATACGCGCTGGTTAGCAGCAAACCAACAAGGGTTGAGAGTGTCAGAGATGGAGAACTTTTTTTCATGGTGGTGTTTATTTTCTGTAAAAAAATTAATGGACAGGTAAATGAAGTTGGAACCAAGACACTGTGCCGTCTGAATCTTCATGTCTTCCCACTTGCAAAGTACCTTCTAAAACTATGGGGCCGGCTTTATGGGGAACCGCCCAGCTGGCTTGGCTTGAATCCAACTTCACCAAAACAGTGGAAGCTGGTAGATCGTTAGCGGGGCCATCCGAATGCTCACTCATTTGTATGGGCATAGGAGCAAAGTAGAACTGACCGATTGCATCTTCTTCGCTTTTGACCATAAATCCACGCATGCGGATGCTTTGACCCTGCAAGTGCTTTGCGGTAGGTGCTATTACTAAACCTTGGGGTCCGATAGGTTGCTGCAGTAAATCGCCAAAATTTAAGATAGGTGCGTCTGTTGCGTAAGCGTTGGGGAAAGTAGTAAGCAACATACCCAAAGTAAAACTCAGTATGAATCTGATAAAAGCCACATTTGCTCCTTAATTTGTTAACTTCAGTCTAAAGCGCTTGCATGAATATTGTGTGACAAATTTATGAAAATACACGTCTACCTGTGACAGCATTGAAACTAAAATGGGTTGGAGCAAAAATTTATGCATATACATTCCCCCCATCACGAAAAGCACAAAGCGCACGAATCGTCTTCTCCGTGGTTAGACAGAGATCTCAGTTTGCTAGCTTTTAATATGCGCGTACTCGACTGGGCCAAGAGAACCGATGTACCTTTGCTTGAGCGCTTGCGCTACCTTTGTATCGTGTCTTCCAATTTGGATGAGTTTTTCGAAGTGCGCGCAACGCTCTACACAAGTCTGGCTAAACCCAAAGCAGTCCTTAGCGAAATAGATGCGCAATCACAAGCTTCTCTAAGCCACGCAGCGCATCAACTTGTACAAGAGCAATACGGCTTGTACAACGACTCACTGATGCCGGCCTTTGCCAAGGTAGGTGTGCGTATCTTGTCGCATAGTGAGCGCAATCTGGCGCAACGTAATTGGGTAAAAAACTACTTCCAACGAGAAGCACGGCCATTGTTGCTGCCTGTGGGGCTTGACCCTGCGCATCCGTTTCCGCAGATCGCCAATAAATCTTTGAATTTCATTGTGCGTTTGTCCGGCAAAGATGCATTTGGGCGCGACAACGAAATTGCGATTGTCAAAGTCCCACGCATCCTTCCCCGTGTGATTCAGTTACCCGAAAAAATATCGGGTCGACGCTTGTTGTTTGTGTCAATTTCCAGCGTAATACGTGCGCATTTAGAAGATCTTTTCCCTGGTCGGGTGGTAGGAGAGTTTTCGCAGTTCCGCGTGACACGCCATTCTGATTTGGCGGTGGACGAAGAAGACGTCAAAAACTTGCGCACAGCACTCAGGCATGGTTTGGTGCATCGCAACTTTGGCCAAGCAATTCGCCTAGAGGTATCGGAAGGCTGTTCGCAACATTTGTCAGACTTCTTGCTACGCCAATTTGAGTTGCCCCACTCTGCCCTCTATCTTGTACACGGTCCTGTCAATTTGGTTCGACTCAATCAGTTGATTGATTTGATCGACCGCCCTAAATGGCTGTTCCCCCCTTATCAGCCAAGTTTCCCAATGCAGCTAAAGGTCAACACCTCTATCTTTGACCAACTGCTATCAGGTGACGTCTTGATTCACCAACCCTATGAAAGCTTTGACGGCGTGTTGGCGTTTCTGCGTGAGGCCGTTCACGATAAGCATGTGTTGGCTATCAAGCAAACTATTTATCGCACCGGTGCCGATTCTGAATTGATGGAACTATTACGCGAAGCTGTGCAACGTGGCAAAGAAGTCACGGTTGTTGTAGAGCTGAAAGCGCGTTTTGATGAAGAGGCCAACATCAATTGGGCGGAGAAACTCGAATACATCGGCGCCCAAGTGGTGTATGGCGTGGTGGGATTAAAAACACACGCCAAGATGCTGCTGGTTTCACGCCGAGAGGGGCGTTTGATTCGCCGTTACGCGCATCTCTCCACCGGAAATTACAACCCCAAAACAGCCAAGCTCTATACCGATATCAGCCATTTGACCTGTGACGCCAAGATCACCCAAGATGTAGAAACTGTTTTTAATTTGCTGGCAAACCAAAGCAAGATACCAAGGCTCAACAAATTAATGCTTGCGCCTTTCCATTTGCAAAAAAACCTGATTGAGCTCACCCATCAAACTGCGCATGCTGCACATAGTGGTCAAAAATGCCGCATCATTTTGAAGATGAACACCTTGACAGACGAGAGTTTGATGGAAGCTTTAGTGCAAGCAGGACAAGCTGGTGTGCAAATCGATTTGATCATTCGCGGCGCCTGCATGTTGCCTGCACAAAGACCTGGATTTACTGACAATATTCGCGTGCGTTCTGTGATTGGACGCTTTTTAGAACATTCACGCGTGTTTTACTTTGCATCTGGCAAACAAGAGTCTTTGTATTTGTCAAGCGCCGATTGGATGAACCGCAATATGTTGCGACGGGTGGAATTGGCTTGGCCAGTGGAAGACCCCAAGCTGCGCCAAAGGATCTTTAATGAATGCTTGCAAACCTATTTGCAAGACTATGTTGACGCTTGGGTGATGAATGCCAATGGGCAGTATGTCAGAAATACAGCACCAAAATCACGCAGCGTAACTCCGAAGATTCATACCAGTGCGCAACAACAACTGATGGCCATTTACGGCGGCGCTAAAAATTAAGCGTGTTGTTTGACGCGGGCGGCTTGTGTAAAAGCAAAGGTCCAAGGTGTCTTTTGCCAGGCTATGACTTCTTGGCGTAATAAATGTGCTGATTGCGGATAGCTTTCTATCCAATCAGCCTCTGCCTCCAAGGTAAATACTTTTGATTTGTCATGGCAGGTAAATTCCACGCCAGATTGGTCGGGGTTTTTGCGGGCATGGCACAAAATAACAGCGATGCGCAACGCAATAAGCATTTTGACAAATTCAGCTTCTTCAAAATCTGCTTCTAATTTTCTTAACTTGCCACGATGCCCTAACACTAGCAGACCCAAGCGATGCAACTCTTGCATGCTAAAACCCAGCAAGTCAGCATTTTCCAAAATATAGGCGCCATGCTTGTGGTAATCCGTATGCGAAATACTGAAACCCACCTCATGCATAGCAGCCGCCCAGCTGAGTTTGCGTTTGAGTCTCTGGACTAGATGAAGTTCATGGTCCGCGTCTTGAATGGTCTTGTTAAAAAACTGCAAGGCAACGCGGCTTACACGGGAACTTTGGGTTTGGTCAATATCGAATTTTTGCGCTAGGCGTTGGATAGAAATATCGCGCACATCGGAAGTGTGGTCATCGCGCTCCACCATTTCAAATAAAACGCCCTGTCGTAAGGCGCCTTGCGCTACGTTGAGTTTGTCAATATCTAGCAACTGCATCAGAGCGCGTAAAACACTCACACCACCACCAATGACAGCGCGACGGTCTTCTTTTAATGCCAGCAAGCGCACTTCGTCAACATGGCCAGCACGCACCAATTGCTTGATCAGCCAATTTAAGCCGTCGATGCTGACTTCGCCAGCTGGCCAACCTTCGGCTTGTAAGACATCTGCAACAGCACCCACCGTTCCAGATGAACCGTAGGCGGTATCCCATTGCGAGCGAGGGTATTGTTCGAGCGCTTCTTCTAAAACGGCTTTGGCAGCAATTTCTGCTTTGGTAAATGCTTGTTCAGTCAATATGCCATCAGGAAAATACTTCATCGAACATGCCACACTGCCAACGCGAAATGAGCCTGTGACGTGGGCTTGCAAGTTTTGTCCGATGACCAATTCGGTAGAACGTCCGCCAATATCTATGACTAAACGCCGCTTGTGGTCGGTAGGTAGCAGATGAGAAACACCTTGGTAGATCAATCGTGCTTCTTCGCTGCCAGAAATTACCTCAATCGGAAAACCCAAAATGTCATGGCCTGCTTGGATAAAAGTTTCGCGGTTTTTGGCTTCACGCAGGGTTTGCGTAGCAACAGCACGCACCTGTGATTTGTGAAAACCTGCGATGCGTTCGGCAAAGCGCGCCAAACATTCCCAACCACGCACCATAGATTCTTGTGAGAGGTTTCTGTTTTCGTCGAAGCCGCTACCCTGACGCACTGTCTCTTTGAGATATTCAATGCGTTGAATCTGACCGTGTTCGTAACGACCGATTTCTAATCTAAAACTATTGGAGCCTAAATCGATGGCTGCCAATAAAGTACCTTGCTTCATAGTTGAATCGTAGTGTGGTCGAGTGACAATTGTGTGTCGATTTTAAAGGCTTGCGCTGTCTTGTCAGTGCATAGTAGTAAACATCATTGATAAACTGTCACATATGCAATCTCCATTGGCACTTTGTAACCTTCGCGTCATCGAACTCGGGCAACTGATAGCGGGCCCTTTTGCTGCGAAAACCTTGGCAGATTTTGGTGCAGATGTCATCAAAATTGAACCGCCCACTACAGGCGACCCTTTGCGCAAATGGCGCTTACTCAAAGACGGCACATCGGTGTGGTGGCAAATCCAATCGCGTAACAAACGCTCTATCGCCCTAGATTTAAAACAGGCTGAGGCGCAAGACATCGTTCGGCAACTCGTCAAAGATGCCGATGTTCTGATAGAAAACTTCCGCCCTGGCGCGATGGAAGGCTGGGGCTTGGGTCCAGATGAATTACTAGCGATCAACCCAAAGCTCATCATGCTGCGTATTAGCGGCTACGGACAAACAGGCCCTTACCGCGACAAGCCTGGCTTTGGCGTGGTGGCCGAAGCGATGAGCGGATTGCGCCATCTCACGGCCGAGCCAGGTCGTGTGCCTGTGCGTGTTGGGGTCAGTATTGGTGACACTTTGGCATCGCTCCACGGGGTGATTGGTATCTTGCTAGCTTTGCATGAGCGTCACACCAGTGGCAAGGGGCAGGTGATCGACGTCGCTTTATACGAAGCAGTCTTTAATTGCATGGAAAGTTTATTGCCCGAGTTCAGCGCTTTTGGCGCAGTGCGTGAAGCAGCCGGTAGCGCCTTACCTGGCATTGCACCTAGCAATGCTTATAAATGCCAAGACGGTGGCTATGTGTTGATAGCAGGAAATGGCGACAGTATCTTTAAACGACTCATGCAAACCATGGGGCGCGACGATTTAGGCTTAGACGCTGGGCTGACAGATAACGCAGGGCGCGTGCAACGTGTAGAAGAAATTGATGCAGCTATCGGCGCGTGGACTGCAACACTTTCTGTTGCGCAAGTGCTAGAACTACTCGATGCTGCCAGTGTGCCGGCGGGGCGCATCTATAACGTGGCTGACATTACAGCAGACCCCCATTACCAAGCACGCGACATGATTTTGCAAACCGTGATGGCAGATGGCAGCACACTGGCGTTGCCAGGCATTGTTCCTAAACTATCGCGTACGCCGGGCTCTCATCGCCGCAACGCACCAGAGATTGGGCAAGACACCGATGCGGTGCTGCAAGATATCGGTTTGACTGCAGCGCAAATCCAAGCACTCAAAGACAAGGGTATCGTGCAGTAATACCCTGCAAGTCTTGAGTATGTAGTTACTCGATCTTGATGCCAGCAGCTTTGACTAGCTGCGCTGCAGACGCAGTTTCGCTGTCTAGGTATTTTTCAAAAGCATCTTGTTGCATTGGCATGGCTGCAGCGCCTAATTTCTCTAAGCGGTCTTTCACATCTGGCATAGCCAAAACTTGCATCACACCAGCATGCAATTTGTTCACGATGGGCTTGGGAGTTTTAGCTGTTACGAACAAACCCACCCAGAAGGTGTAAGCCGCACTTGCGTATCCAGCATCGCTTATAGATGGCACTTGCGGCAACAGTGGCGAGCGTTGCGCAGTACTAACCGCTAGGGCTTGCAATCTGCCGCTCTGTATCAACGGCAAAGCTGATACCAAGGGCGCAAAAAACCAATCGATGCGCCCAGATGCAGTTTCTGTCAAAGCCTCAGGAGTTCCGCGGTAGGGCACATGTTGCGCTTGAATGCCCGTAGCGACGCGAAACTTTTCTGCGTTCATGTGTGTGGCCGATCCATTACCAGCAGATGCGTAGTTCAAAGCACCTGGTTGCGCTTTGGCTTTGGCCACCAAATCAGCAACATCTTTGTAGCCTTTGCTGGGGGAGACAACGATGACGTTAGGCAAACTGGCCAAGGGCGTAATGCCGTCAAAGTCTTTGAGGGTGTCGTAACTGAGTTTGGGATACAAGGCAGGATTGACCACGTGCCCCGAGCTGTGGACTAGCAGGGTGTAACCGTCTGCTGGTGCCTTAGCCACCAAGGCCGCGCCCACTGTGCCGCCAGCACCCGTTTTGTTGTCAATCACAATTTGCGCGCCAAGCAGGGGGCCGAGTTTTTCAGCGATCGTGCGTGCTATGACATCGGTACCGCTGCCTGCAGTAAATGGAACCACAAAAGTAATCGCTTTGCCTTGCGGCCAATCACTTTGGCCAAATGCCGACAAGGTAGTAGATGCACTGGCTGCCGCAGCCCATTGCAATGCATGGCGGCGAGTAAAAAAAGTGGTGTTGTCCATTTCGTTGTCTCCTATCAATTAAGGATTAAAAACAATACGGCGTTTTGCGCCGCCTAAAACTTCTTTGTAAACGATCAATGCTTGGTCTAGCCGAAAAATCGCATCTGGTGCGACTTGAAAGGGTTGCAGACTGCTTGCTTCAAAACCATCGTGCATGGCTTGCATCAACGCGTTGGTTTGAATGCAGTCTAGGGCTAATGTATCAATACCCACATAGGTATGCATGCCACGGTAAAACGTGAAGATATCAAAAGGCACGGGACGCTCAATCGTTGCGATAAAAATTTGCGTAGCGCCTTTAGCCATCGCAAGATTCGCTGCTTCAAAGTAAGGACTACCCACCGTGTTGAAAACGATGTTGGCCCCTTTGCCTGCACTGAGTTCACGAATAGTCTCTGCGACTTTGCCAAGCGACGCGTCGACATAGCGCACATCTTTGACGCGTTGGTCCGATGCTGCATCGCCTCTTTGCACCGCAATCACCAAAGCCCCAGCTTGGGCTGCTAGTTGTACTGCGGCTTGTCCGACTTTGCCGTTGGCGCCCATCACCGCCACGGTTTGTCCTGCTTGCGGCAAACCACTGCGGCGAAAGCCTTCGTAGGCCGTGATGAAAGGGACACCAATCGAGCCCGCTTCTTCAAAACTCAAGCGCTTGGGTTTTTCACGCAAAGCGGCTTCGGGTAACACCAACCAACCTGCATGTGAACCATCACGGGTAATGCCAACATCGCCTCCCGATCCCCAAATTTCTTTGCCAACCCAGTTGCTGGGGCCTTCAACCACCACACCTGCATAGTCGCGGCCAGGGGTGCGAGGAAATACCGCTTGTGGCATCAAACCCAAAGCGGCTTTGACGTCGCTGGGGTTTACTCCCGCGCTGCGCACACGCACTAAGGCTTCACCTGCTTTGTGCGCAGGTGGGTCTTGCGCGACGATCTGAGGAGCTAGTGCTTCTGCGTTCGCTGCTTTGGCAAGAACACGCACGGCTTGCAGTGTTGTTTTATCTACGGTCATGGAGAGGTCCTTAATTGCAGCATTGCACGCGCCTCGCTAGGTGTCGCCAATTCACCGCCCAAGTCATGGATGATGCGTTTGGCCTTGGTCACCAACTCGGCGTTACTTTTTGCCAGAACGCCTTTTTCTAAATAGATGTTGTCTTCCATACCTACGCGCACATGGCCGCCGGCGCACATGGCAAGGGCTACGAATTGAAACTCAAACCGTCCAATGCCAAACGCAGACCAGATGGCACCTGCGGGCAACAAGCTGCGCGCATACATCAAGGTCTCAGGTGAGGAATTAAAACCATACTTCACGCCCGTCACAAAGGTCCACAAACCAGGACCTTGCAATGTGCCGTCAGCTATCAAGTCGCGTGCGAGGTGGATATCGCCTGAATCAAAAATTTCTAATTCAGGCTTAACACCAGCTTCGCGCATCACATTGGCCATGATGCGCACATTACGTGGTGTGTTGATCACCACATCGGCACCAGAATTCATGGTGTTCAAGTCAAGCGAGCAAATGTCTGGTTTTAAAACGCGGATGTGTTCCACACGCTTTTCAGGGACGACTAAGGTTGAGCCTGCAGCAGCAACACGTGGGTCTTCATGGCTTGGAACAAATCGTCCACCAGGTCCTGTGGTGAGGTTGATGATGAGCTCGGGGTTGCCGCGACGCACTTTGTCAAACACTTCACGGTAGTGCTCAAGCTCCATAGAAGGTTTGCCAGTTTTAGGATCGCGCACATGTATATGCACGGCTGCCGCACCTGCTTCTGCCGCGGCCAAACATTCGTCCGCAATTTGAGTCGGGGTGATGGGCAGGTGGGGCGTTTGGTCTGGCGTGGTGATGTTGCCCGTGACGGCGCAGGTGAGAAAGGTTTTTTGGCTCATGTTTTTTTTAATGTGTGTGATTAAAGATGTCTGCCGCCATCGACCACGATGCGCGTGCCGGTGACATAACGCATGGTGGTGGCGCAGGCTTGCACAACTGCTGCGACATCGTCGACGGTGCCGATGCGTTTGAGTGGAATCGTGCCAGCTACTTTTTCGTTGAAATCTGGGCCACGGCCTGGCACAAATGTGGAATCAACAACACCAGGTGATACCGAGATAACGCGCACAAAGGGCGCAAAGGCTTTGGCCAAAGAGTCACCCACCACATCAATACTGGCCTTGGCTGCGACATAGGCCAAGTTGCTGCCGGTGCCGGTAAAGCCTGCAATAGAGGAGATGTTGACGATCAAACCATCTTCTGACTTTTTAAGCAAAGGCATGAAAGCACGAATCGTCGCGATAACGCCGCGAAAATTGACTTTCAAAATATCGTCGATTAAGTCGTCGGTGAGTGCTTCTAAATCGGCTGCTGGAACCGGCTTGGTATAGCCCGCGCTGTTGACCAAGATGTGCACCACGCCGCATTGCTTTTCAATTTCAGCGGCAACACTTTTGAGTGCTTGGCTGTCCGTGATCGGCGCTTTGAAGCAGAGATGGCCACTGCCAGGAAGCGCGGCTACTTTAGTGGCGGCAGATTCGGCTGATTCAGAGTTGTAAAGCAAAACACAGCGCGAACCCAGAGTGGCAAGTCTTTTGGCGGTGGCCATACCAATGGCGCCAGTGCCACCAGTGATCACCGCGATACGGCCTTGAAGAGAGTCTGTGGGTTCAAAAGTGGAGGTCATGTGCTAGTTTCAAAAAGAGTGGAAAAGCAATTTTTATCGATAAAAATAATAGTTTTCGAATATTATCGATGAAACCCCAATTGGCTTGTAAAGGAATTCCCATGCTAACCGTCACCGAAGCTGCGATGCGCAGTTTTGCCACAGCCTCAGACCCCCGCATGGGCGAGGTGATGGCCTTGTTGGTCAAGCATATGCACGCTTTCGTCGCCGAATCCAAGCTCACCAAAGAAGAATGGATGCGGGGTTTGACTTTTCTGACCGCAGCCGCAGACATCACCACCGAAGAGCGCAATGAATTTAGTTTGCTGTCTGATGTGTTGGGCATTTCCTCGATGGTTGACGTGGTTTCACAACCTGTAGGCGGCACATCTAGTAGCGTCTTAGGCCCGTTTCATAACCACGATTCGCAGCTGCAACCCAATGGCGTGGATTTAACCAATGGCCAAGCGGGTGAAAGAACTTGGTTGCATGGCAAGGTCGTTGATGTCCATGGCAAACCCGTTGCCAACGCGGAACTAGATTTTTGGCAAAACGCAGACAACGGGTTGTACCCAGCACAAGACTCTGCGCAAGACCCGCACAACCTGCGTTGCAAAATCCATTGCGAGGCCGACGGCAGTTTTGAGTTGCTGACGATCCGTCCGCACCCCTATACCGTTCCCACCGATGGCCCAGTGGGCGCCATGTTGGCAGCTGCGAAACGCAGTATCTGGCGCCCCGCCCACTACCACGTGATCGTCAGCGCGCCTGGCTACGTTGGCTTGGTGACCGAGTTGTTCCCCGCAGGATCGGCCTATATAGACAACGACACCGTGTTTGGTGTGCGTGAGGGTTTGATTGTTGATTTCAAGCCTTGCCAGAATGCAGAAGTTGCCAAGCGTTACAACTTACAGGCGCCTTTTAACGAGGTGCAGTTTGAGTTTTGCTTGGTCAAGCAAGACTAGAACTAGAAACGCAGCCCTCTTCAAAGGGTTGGCTTGGATGTACGTATTTAAAAAGCTTTGAGAAAAAAGAACTTAATAAACAGGAGACAACTATGAAACTATTGCATCAATTTACCCCCGCATTTAAATCTCTTACCGCTGCCTCCTTGGCAGCTGTTTTGTGTATAAACGCTTCAGCCCAAAGCGATTGGCCCAAAGCCAAGCCCGTAACCCTTCTAGTGGCTTTTGCGCCTGGTGCTTCGACTGACATCGTCGCGCGCTCACTCACGCAAAAGTTGTCTGAGATAACAGGTGGCAACTTCATCGTCGAAAACAAAGGTGGGGCTGGCGGCAATATCGCCACCACCCAAGTTAAACGCGCTGCACCTGATGGCTACACCATCTTGGTCCATAGCGTTGCTTTCTCGGTCAACCCCTCTTTGTATGCCGATGCTGGTTACGACGCCTTGAAAGATTTCATGCCTGTGGCTCTTGGCCCCAAGACGCCTAATATCTTCACTGTGAATTCCAGCGTTGCAGTGAATACCTTGCCGCAATTGGTAGAAGCTGCCAAGAAGTCGCCCTTTAGTTATGCGTCGTCGGGCATTGGAACCACCACCCATTTGTCTATGGAACGATTGAAGTCGGCTGCGAAGGTAGACATCGTCCACGTGCCTTACCAACCTGCAGCCGCTATCAATGCGGTGGTGGCAGGCCATACGCAAATTGCAACCACTTCTATGCCCCCAGCGGTGCCCATGATCAAAGCCGGTAAGTTGAAAGCGTTGGCCGTGACCAGCGCCACCCGTTCGCCTTTGTTGCCTGATGTGCCTTCCATCACCGAGTTTGGCTACAAAGAATTTGACGACTACACCTGGTTTGGTTTCTTTGCTCCCATCGGTACGCCACCAGCGGTCATTGAAAAACTCAACGCAGCGCTTAACCGCGCAATGGAATCTGCCGAGATCGTAGAAAAGTTTGCCCTACTAGGAATGTCTACCAATCGCAACAGCACCACAGAGTTTGGCAACTTCTTAAAAGCAGAAGTGCCAAAGTGGGCTGCCGTGGTGAAGAGTTCTGGGGCTAAGGCGGATTAAGCTTTAAGCCAGCATACGCCGCGCATTGCGGCTTTCAATCGCTGTCAAATCTTCCAAACTAAAGCCCATGCCCATGAGGCCTTTGACGTGGTCTAGCGAGGTGCGGTAGGGGAAGTCGGTTCCAAACACGACCTGACTAACGTCGACCAAGTTCAACAGTGACAGCAATGCACCTGGATGAGAGGCCTGGGCGGTGTCGTAATAAAAGCGGCGCAAGGTCGGTATCACCTGATCGCTCGGTAAAACTTTGCCGAAGTTCGCATTTAACTTGGGCAGCATGGTGAGTCGTTCCACCAAGAACGGCATGGTGCCGCCCGCATGCGAGAAGATGAACTTGATGTCTTTGCACCGCGTCGCCGTGCCGCTGAACAAAATGCTGGTGATCGTGCGTGTGGTGTCAGTTGCAAACTCGATGGTTGAACCAGGCACGCCGTCTTGCAAGTTGTTGCAGCACTTCGGATTGGACGGATGGGTATAGACGATCAACTTGCGGCGGTTGATCTCGTCCATGATCGGTGCAAACGTCGCGTCCCCGAGCCACTTGCCGTCATAGCTGGTCAGCATGGCAATGCCTTGGGCTTTGAGTAAGTCGCAGCTGTAGGCAATTTCTTTCAACGCACCGTCTACATCGAGCATAGGTAAGGTGGCAAAGAAACCAAACTGTTTGGGATAGTCACGCGCAAGTTGCGCTCCGTATTCATTGCTGATTCGTGCCATGCGCCGCATAGTCTCCGCGTCGCCAAAACTCGCGGCGGGTGTGGTGGGCGACGTGATCGAGTAAGTCACGCCTGCTTGCGCCATATCGTCCAAGGTTTTGTTGAGGGACCAATTGCGTGCAGGCGGCTCCGCCAGCTTGCGGGTTTCGAGTTCCTTCAGAAAAGCTGGCGCCCACACATGGTGGTGCACGTCGACCAAATCACGTTTGGCTTCAAGTGGCGATGCATTTGTTGGTTTATTTACAGCGCAAGAAGGCAACATGGTCGCTGCGCCTGTTGCCAGCAGTCCCGTCAAAAATCCGCGACGGGGAAGGCAATCAAAACACGTGGTGGATGTGTTCGCATGAGTCATGGAGGTCTCCTTTTAAGTTTTTGCTGTCATTGCGGCTTTGACCCGCTCTGGTGTGAAGGGCAGTCGGCGTAAGCGTACGCCAGTGGCGTCGCATACGGCATTCGCCAATGCTCCACAACTTGGGCCTTGCGATGCTTCGCCCATACCTAGGAAAGGCATGTCGGGGCGGTCAATTAACACAACCTCTACAGGCGGTATTTCCGAGAAGGTGAGGATAGGGTAGCTGGTCCAATCGGTCGACAAGATCTGGGTGTCATCGAACTTCACCTCTTCCTTGAGCGTCCAGCTTATTGACTGGATCAAGCCACCTTCGATCTGGTTGCTCACGCCATCGGGATTCACAATGCGGCCCACTTCTGAAGAAGCAACTGCTCGCAAGACGCGAATACGACCGTTCTTGGGATTGACCTCGACTTCCATCGCCACGGCGCAGTAGCCGGCAATGTTTTTGTAGCGGGCAAAGCCAATGCCTTTGCCGCGGTTGGCAGTTTTTTTCCACGTGTTCCAGCCAAACGCATCGGCAACTTTTTGCAAAGTGTCGCGGGCGCGTGGGTCTTTCAAAAAGCGCAATCGGTAAACCAGTGGGTCGACATTGGCTGCTAAAGCCAATTCGTCCATGAATGACTCAATCGCAAACACATTGGCGTAAGCCCCTAAGCCTCGCGTCGATGACACGCGCACCGGCATTTCGGTAATGAAATGCGTCAGGACGTTGTGGCCAGGAAATTCGTAGAGCGCGATCGCATTACGGTCTGCCGCGAAGTTGGGTCCGCCCGCGTTGACAGGCGTGGGTTGTGTGAACGGTTTTTCCAAGTAATGCGAGGAAATCAAATTTCCTGGTTCACCATTGGGGCGTGTACCGTGCGAGGTCGACCACAGTTGCAAGTCCCAGTCGAGCACATTTCCATTGGCGTCTAGGCCCGCTTTGGTGTTGATCACCATGGCAGAGCCGTAAGGCTCCCACTTGTGTTCTTGTTCGCGGGTGTATTGCAAACGCACGGTCCGCCCTGGCACTGTTATCGCCAACAGTGCTGCGTCAGCGGCCGCGTCGTCGGCTAGGTTGTGGCCATAGCAACCCGCGCCTTGCATGTGTTGGCAACGCACTTTGCTAGGGTCCATGCCGAGCATTTTGGCGATGGCCAAGCTGGTTTCAAACACAGACTGGCTGTGGGTTTGGATCAGCATCACACCGTCCGCGCCCATGGTCGCGATGGCGGCCGAAGTGCCTATCGAGGCATGCATGTGGAACGGTCGGTAGTAAGTGGCCTCTATCGTTTTGACAGCAGCTTCGCCGCCGACGCGTGGCTGTTTCTTGGTGGGGATGATGTTGGAGGGTTTGGTATTGCGCAACCAATCAAAAATACCCTCGTGGGTCGGTAGTTTTTTCTCGATCTTCCATTTGGCGCTAGCGCCTAGGGCGTTGGCAGCGGCAAGGGCTTGCTCTTCGCGTTGGGCGATCACGCCTAAGAAACTGCCATTGCGAACCACTTTGACCACGCCAGGCATTTTTTGAACCGATGCCGTGTTGACCGAGACCAAGCTGGCAGCGTAGGTGGGTGGCCTTACCAAGTGACCAAACAGCATGCCAGTGGGTCGGTACTCTTGCAAAAACTTCGACTCGCCCAGTATCTTGGGGGTGAGGTCTAAGCGAGGGACAGATTTGCCGGTGTAACGGGTTTGGCTGGCGGGTTTGAGTTTGACCTGACCCGTTGCCTCGCGATCAAGCGCTTCGCCCAACACCAAGTCCCAATAAGAAACGCTACTGCCGTTGGTGGCTGTGATCTTGCCGTCTTGCACGCTCAGGCTGGTAGCGGGTTGGTTAAGTTTGGTAGCGGCCAAGTCCAACAAAATAGCGCGCACTTCTGCGCTGGCATATTGCACGGCGGTGGCGCAATTGGGCATAGAGAAAGAGCCAGCAGTCACGCCTTCGTTGGGCACCAAAGCGGTGTCGCCAGAGATTATCTGGACGCGTGCCATATCAATATCTAGTTCGTCAGCGCAGACTTGTGAGACTGCCGTCAAGATGCCTTGGCCTAGCTCCACTTTTCCGACCAGCAATGTCACGGTTTGGTTGGCGTTGATACGTAACCATGCGCTGAGTTTGCGGTGGGTATTTAAGTCGCCAGGCAAGCGAGGCTTGGCGCTGTTGGCTTGCGAAAGCGCGGAGTCAAGTGGAATGGCAAATGCCAAGGAAAGATAGCCACTGGTTTTTAGAAATCCGCGACGGCTGGTGCTAAGTTGAGTTGTCATATTCAAGCCTCCTTCGCAGCGCGCAACACGGCACGCACGATGCGGTTATGGGTGCCGCATCGACACAAATTACCCTCCAAGGCGGCGCGGACATCTGAATCGGTAGGCTTTGGATTGCGGTCCAAAAGCGCTTGCGCTTGGAGGATCATTCCCGACGTGCAGTAACCGCATTGCGCAGCTTGCTCGTCAATAAAAGCCTGTTGCAAGCGGCTAGGCTTGTCGCCTTCTTTCAAGCCTGCCAAGGTGGTGACAGAACGTCCCGCCACAGCAGAGACAGGTGACACGCAGGACTTGACGGGGTTGCCGTCGACCAAGACCAAACACGCCCCACACTGTGCTTTACCGCAACCGTACTTGGTGCCGTTAACCTGTAGGTCGTTAGCCAACACAGTAAGCAAACTGGTGTTGTTGGCAACATTGCTTTTTACCGCTTGCCCGTTTAGTTTGAATTGAATCACGCTTGTCTCCTATTTGTATGCTTTTGAATGCTCTAGATGGCGACTTGTTTTGGGTTGATGTTGATAGCCAGCTTATTGCTCATCTTTCATCCACGATCGGATTCGACAAAATGCCCACGCCTTCGACTTCGATCTCACAGATATCCCCAGGTGCCATCCACACGGGGGGAGTACGTGCATAGCCCACACCTGCAGGTGTACCGGTGATGATCACATCGCCTGGTTCCAAGGTCATGCACTCGGTGATGATGCGCAAGGCTTCGACCACATTCCACAAAAACACATCGGTATTGGCATCTTGCATGACCTTGCCATTCAAGCGCGATTGGATACGAAGGCCTGCTGCACCCGGTGGCAACTCGTCTGGCGTGACCAAACATGGGCCAAACGGGCCCGTGCCATCAAAGTTTTTACCGATCGTCCATTGCGACGATTTACGCTGGTAGTTACGGATGCTTCCATCGTTGAAACACGAATACCCTGCGATGCAATCGAGGGCGTTGTCCGCAGTCAAGTGCCTTGCCTTTTTGCCAATGATGACTGCCAACTCCGCTTCGTAGTCCAACTGGGTGGAGGCCTTGGGGCGAACGATGGCTTGGTTGTGTCCCACCATCGACGAGTTACCACGCAAGAAAAAACTGGGGTACTCGGGGCGCGCGTTACCGCCTTCTTTGGCATGGTCGGCGTAGTTCAATCCCATGCAAACGATTTTTCCGGGGTTCGGAATGAGGGGCAGCATGGTCACACTTGCCATGGCCTGCACTGTACTGGCTGGCGCTTTAAGTGCTGCGGCGTTAGCAGCGGCAAAACCGCCAGGGGTGCAAATCAAGTCTTTGAGATTGCGAGGCAATTCGGGTGCGGCGAGTGACAGGTTGACGAAATCAGTGGCGTGGATATCCTTGACCCAACCAATACCCGCTTGGCCATTGGCCTCAAAGCTCAAAAAA
>Ga0209189_1000684_pt1 | contig 27270 bp, 28 predicted proteins | sample C_130820_EF_Meta_FD_187308 | JGI IMG/M metagenome (GOLD analysis project Ga0209189, IMG submission 187308) | Freshwater microbial communities from Lake Croche, Canada to study carbon cycling - C_130820_EF_MetaG (SPAdes) (version 3) | ecosystem: Environmental > Aquatic > Freshwater > Lake... | reverse complement strand
CTATGTCTTCCGGCTTGGATTTCTCGATGGGTATCCCGGCTTTTATATCGCCGCCTCGACCTTCTACTCGACTCTCGTCCGCCACACCCGGCTTTTGGAGCACAAGCTTTCCCAAAAGCCACTCCCTCCCAAGCCGTAATTGTTAAAGTCCGCTCGGCTAGCTTGATGCCGTCAGTCTTTGCTGCTCCGCCATCTTTGAAAAGTGGCTCTTGGCCTTGAGAAGTTCTTCAAAAGTTCTGCGCTCCACAATCCGGCCGCGCCACTTCTTGGAGTGAAGCCGGCGGATCTTGCACGCAAAGAGGCCGATGTGTTAAGAGCACATTATACTCGGTCTCAGTCAAAAATGTATTATGTCAAAAAATTTAAATTAATATTCCGAGTTAAATTGTTTGTTGTTTACGTTTTTGGATTACGTTAGGTTCGCAAAAAATCTAGAAGCAGTTTCATCCAAAACTTCGTTTCTGTCATGTGTGTGAAATAAAATATCAATATCTTCACTTACGTATTCTTTTATATCCGCACGTTGTCTCAAGCTTCTTATATATTTAAATTCTTCTAATGTTTTGCATTTATAATGATTTAGTTGTATAACACTAATATCTCCATTGGGGTTAAACGGCCCACTAATAATTTTCCCATCGGTTGACTTAATAGTACAATGGTCTTTCACATTTACATCGTGACATGTGTTATATGAGATAAAGTCACTAACTTTAAATATTGTTTTAATGTGTTGATTGCTATTTTTCTCACACATTGTGAACCTCATGGTTATAGGTGAATTCGTAAAAGTTAAATGACCGGATGACCCAAAAAAGCGCCAATTCATTCCAATGCCTGAACAATCACCCGCAATGTATTCATTGATAAAATCACATATATTTTTGTGTTTCTTCAAAACAATAAATTCATCTATGTCAATGTGTGCTACGTGAGTAATGCCGTTTGAATGCATAAAGTATTTTACAAAATGATCCAATGCTACATATTGCACTCCTTTATGATAATTATTATAAGGCAAATGTATTACTTTAACTTTGTTCGCATATCCGCACAACAATGATTCATATGTGGGATTATCTTCATTGTCATATATGTAGATTGTCGAAAACCCTAGTGCTAAATGATATTTAACAAATTCTTCAATGTAATTACTTTCTATTTTTGCAATGCAGACAATAACTGGATTCATGTATTAATATTATTATAGCTTAATTACCATACTTCATTCGTTAGCTGTAAAATGTTACGTATATTTGGCTTGTCGAAATTTCCGCTTTCCTATTTCTAAATCCTGCTTTTGAGGCTTCGTCTTTTTCAGCTGGCCGCCGTCAGCCTCTGCTGTTCTGCCATCTTGGCAAAATGGCCCTTGGCTTTGAGAAGTTCCTCAAAAGTTCCGCGTTCCACGATCCGACCGTGGTCCAAGACGATGATCTCATCCATGTTAGCGAGGGTCGAGAGGCGATGGGCGATACAGATAACGGTTCTTCCTTCCTCCAGCGAATCGATGGCAGTTTGGATCTCCTTTTCTGCACGGGAATCCAACGCAGCGGTCGGTTCGTCTAGAACGAGGATCGGAGCGTTACGGACAAATGCCCTAGCAATTGCGACCCGGGCTTTTTGACCACCAGAAAGAAGCTGACCACGCTCCCCGCATGGGGAATCGTAACCGGCCGGCATCTGCATGATGAAGTCGTGAGCATAGGCGTGTTTGGCCGCCTGTTCGATTTCCTGCTGGGTTGGATTCTCTTTGCCAAAACCAATATTGATGCCAACAGGCAGGTTAAAGAGGACCACGTCCTGGCTGACTAGAGCCATCTGGTGAAGTAAGTCTTTTGTCGCGTAGTCGCGCAAGTCATGGCCGTCGAAAAGCAACTTGCCCTTCGTCGGATCGTAAAAGCGCATTAGGAGGTTGATCAGCGTGCTTTTGCCTGAACCACTTTCTCCCGCTAGGCCTATCTTTTTCCCTTTCGGAATCTCTAAGCTAATATCGTGGAGAACATCGGTATGTCCGTAAGAAAAAGTTACATTTTGCATGAGGATCCCCTCTCGAAAGGATTGTAAGGGGCGGGGGTTGACGGGCTCGATCACCGTAGGTTTTTCCGAAAACAGCTCTTCCAGTCTCTGAGTGCTGACTGTGGTCATCTGGAGGGTGAGATGTAGATTGGCAATACGCTTAATCGATAGAGGAGCGAGAAGGAGAGCGCTGAGGAAGGCAACGAGATTACCGGGCTTAGCGCTGGTGGAGAAAACGAAAATAAGAAGAAAACCGATCCCCAGCATCGCTAAAATCTCGATCAAGGGATTCAGTAAATTTCGGGTCTGGGCTGTCTTCACGCTCATCTCTACCCCGAGATTGGCCTGATCACGGAAGGATCGAAGTTGGAGAGCCTCCATCGCATAAGCCTTGACGATTCGGACTGCAGCGAGAGCTTCTAAAAGTCCGCCACTTTGGGTAACGGCTAAGCCGGTGAATTTCTTGGTGAGAGCCTTCAGACGCCGACCACTGGAGACAACCGGAACAGCGACCAGAGGAAGCATGCAGATGGAAATAAGAGTAAGCTTCCAATCGATAATCAGCATGCTGATCAGAATACTCAAAACAGCAAACGGCTCTCGGATCGTATCGATAAATCCATTGGTCATAGCTGTGTAGATGGAACCGGTGTCGGCAGTAATCCTTGCATAAAGATCTGCAACCGACATTTTCTGAAAAAAGGCCATGGAAAGTTCCTGAGCCTTACGCAGGGCGGCGACTTGCATGTCTCGGATGACTCGAGCACTGACCCAGGTCAGGCAGTAGGTGCTGAAGTAGCTGGCCATCGCCCGAAGGCCCATGACCAGTGGAAGAAGAGAAAAGCCGCCAAGCATCTGTTTCCAAGTGATATTTTGCCCTATTCGAGGAAGCCACTCGTCCGAGGCCGCAAGGAAACTTTCTTTGATGGCTACTCCTTTTTCTTTTAAAGCGGCCTTAATTTTTTTGTCGAACGAAACGGATTCGGTGGCGGGGATCGATTCGATCTGGGCAACGGGCGGAGTTTGAGCTGGCGTGGGGGTCAAACGGTTGAACAGGGTATTGATCGACAAAACAAACAAACCGTTGGAGACACCAAAGAAAATGCTTAAGGCAATCCCGAGGACGAACCGAAAGCGGTACGGCTTGAGGTAAGGGACTCCAAACGCCCAAATCTTTTTCAGCTCTTGCATGCCAGAAGATTAATCACTGATGAGCAGGGTTGCCATTCCAGATTCGGGTGACCACAAAATAAAAATGGAAATTAGACAGGCTGACAGATCGAGAAAATAAGACCACCAGGAGTTAAAAGCACTATAACGCATCTCCTGATCGCTATTTAAGAAAATTAATTAGCCGCAAGGGAGCACGGCGGAGAACTTGGCGGGGAAGCCTTTTTCCGATCGATCGGGCCCATCGCTTAAAGGTTCTTTGAACTCTTTTGCCGATTGATCGGGTCCATCTTTGTCTTGTTCTTTGAATCTCATAATAAATCCAGTGGGTCGACAACATAATCGGCCCAATCGCCTTTTCTAAGGCAGCCACAGCTGCAGCAACCCTGTTCGAGGGAGCATAGCGAAGCATTTCTTGGGCTTTTCTCAAAACCTGGAATCTTATGGTTAACGGTACTCTCGGTTCGAGGGATTCCCTCAACATTAGAAATCGGTGCTCCTCAAGGGATAGGCCACTTTTGTTATGGATATTAGTGTTTTGGTCAGGATGGCGGCGAAATGCCACCAAGGGCTCAGCGTCGTATGCCAAGCCTCCAAAACGCAGGATATGAAACCACATTTCAATGTCTGTGTTTTGAAGGTAATCAGGATGAAATCCTCGGGTCGCATGCGTGCGGCGGAAGAGGCAGCAAACCGGTTCCCCTATTAGATTGTCCTGATGCTCGAGCATTTTCGGGATAATCTCATCTTGCGAAAAAACGCCGAAGGGCAAATTAATTAGGGCTTCGATATTACTGGACGATTCGTCGATGACATTTCGGGCACTGGCCGCCAAAGCCACACGGGGCGCCTGTAACCTATGCCACTGTCGGGAAAGACAATCGGATCGATCCAGCCGATCGTCTCCCCCCATTAGCTTTACGGCCTCTCCCTGTGCTTGCCTGAGGCAAAAATTCCAATTTTCAACCATGCCCAGATTGGTGGATTGACGAAAAATGCGGATCCTAATGTCGCGAGCAGCATAATCTTGTAAAATGGAGAATGTATTGTCCGACGAGGCATCGTCTGAGGCAATCACTTCCAAATCCTGAAAATCTTGGTGAAGGACAGAATCAAGTGCTTCCGGCAGGAATCGTGCTTGCTGATAGCATGGGATCAAAATACTGATTCTTGGAGACTTTGGGAGGGTAGATGCTTGCTCCATAAATTCGCTCAGGCCTCATAATGCCCTAACCAAGGATTGAAGAGAAATAGTTTAACTCGAGAAGATTGACCGGGATTGAGCGATCGACTTTTTCGTCATTTGGAGAGATTGTACCAATATGGTATTTCTATTGGGAGCATCGGGCTACATAGGTCAGGCATTTGCGAAAGAGCTTTCGGCCCGAAAGATACCCTTTACGCCCCTTTCCCGTCGTCAGCTGGACTACACAAATTTCAGAACACTTCGCGGAGCGCTTCTTAAGACGAAACCAGACTTTGTGATCAACGCGGCTGGCTTCACCGGCAAGCCCAACGTGGACGCCTGTGAAAATCAAAAAGGGGAGACGGTTGCCGGCAACGTCACTCTTGCCCAAACGGTGGCCCAAGCCTGTGACGCGGCTGGGATCAAACTAGGCTTTGTTTCCTCTGGCTGTATTTATACAGGGGCGAAAGTTCGGCGTGAATGCGGAACCTGGGCGGTGGAGGATAGATTGACTGAGCCACTAGTTTCAGAACTGCTGTCCAAGCGATCGGACCGAGTCGCTGGTTTCACGGAGGAAGATGAACCCAACTTCTGTTTCGCGCACAACAACTGTAGCTTTTACAGTGGAACTAAGGCTCTAGCGGAAGAGGTGATGGCCGGATTCCCAGATTTTTATGTCTGGCGGTTGCGGATTCCTTTTGATGAATTTGACGGGGCGCGCAACTATCTTTCTAAGGTTCAGCGCTACGCCAAAGTTTACCAAAATTGGAATTCGATCAGCCATCGTGGGGATTATGTCGCAGCTTGCTTAGATAGCTGGCTTCAGAAAATCCCTGGGGGAGTCTATAATGTGGTCAACCCAGGCTACGTTTCAACACGTGAAGTTGTGGAAAAGATTCAAAAACGGCTAAAGTCCGCTTGGAAACCAGAGTTTTGGGAGAGTGACGATGAATTTTATCGTTTTGGTGCCGTCACCCCGCGCTCAAACTGTATTTTGGACACCACCAAAATACTTAAGGCAGGGATTCGGATTCGTTCAGCAGGCGACGCGATCGAGGATGCTTTGAACCGCTGGGTTTCAGAAAAGAAGAGATGAGGCGCTGCCTAGTGACCGGGGGGGCTGGCTTTATCGGCTCTGCCCTAGTTCATTATCTTCTATCTGGGCAGGAAGACTCGGCTGGGGTGGGTCGGGTAGTGGTGTTGGACAAGCTGACTTATGCAGGTCGACGTGAGAACCTTGCAGAGTGCAGCCAGGATCCCCGGTTTCGGCTTGTTCATGGAGATATCGCGGATTCTGAACTAGTCGGAAAGTTGCTTGAGGAGGAAGCGATCGATTCAGTGTTTCACCTTGCCGCGGAGTCGCATGTAGACCGCTCCATCGAGGGCCCAGAGGCCTTTATCCAAACAAATCTCGTGGGGACATACCGACTGCTTCAGGCGGCTCGCGAACATCAGAAAAAAATGAGTCTACCGGGTGAGTTTCGTTTCTTGCACGTTTCGACAGATGAGGTTTTTGGAACTCTTGGCTCACAGGATCCTGCCTTTACGGAGGAGACTCCCTATCGTCCGAACAGTCCATACTCTGCCAGCAAAGCTGGCAGCGATCATCTGGCTCGGGCTTGGCATCATACCTTCGGATTGCCTGTGATCATCACCAACTGCTCGAACAACTACGGAACGCGGCAGTACCCGGAGAAGCTGATTCCGGTCATGATTCTTAAGGCGCTGGCAGGCGAGAGGCTGCCGGTGTACGGGGATGGATCGAACATCCGGGATTGGCTGTTTGTGGATGACCACGCCTGGGGGTTGACGACTGCCTGTTTCCGAGGGGTTCCTGGGGAGTCATACAACTTTGGTGGGCGAGCGGAAGTTTCCAACCTGGAGCTGGTGAAGACCTTACTTTCGATTTTAAGGGAGTTGGGGCATCCGCAAGCCACAGAGAATCTGATTTCGTTTGTAAAAGATCGCCCAGGCCACGATTGGCGGTATGCAATAGACGGTTCCAAAAGCGAGCGGGAGTTGGGTTGGCGTCCGCAGGAAACCATTGGGACGGGATTACGCCGAACCGTTGAGTGGTATCTAAAAAACGGTGATTGGATACGATCCGTTCAGGACGACGGACACAAGGCATGGATGCAGGCAAACTACCAAGGACGTTCGGTGACAGTAGGGATACAAAACTAAAGAGAATCAGGCTAAAAACCGACAAAAATCAGTAACGCGAATAATTTTAGTTGCTCTAAGCACATAATTTGTAGCGGTTTGAGCAGTAGGATATTTTCAAAGGGTATTACTTTACTTAAAGTAATATCTCCTTTTAGATATATTACTGTGTATGAGGTAAAATCTCACATCTTAATAAGTGGAACTGGAAGGGCTGGAACCACTTTTTTGGTTAGATTGCTCACCGAGTTAGGCGAGGACACAGGCTTCCTCAATCCTGATCAGAGCATTGACCCAATCAGCCATGCCGGCTTGGAAGTCGACTTGCTTACCATTCCACTTCCGAGAGTAATAAAAAGCCCTTTCGCATGCGAAAAGTTGGCTGTCGCACTTGAGAGGAAGCTTTATAAAGTGGATCATTGTTTTGTGCCGATGAGGGATCTTTTTTCCGCTGCGGAAAGCAGAAGAAGAATAAACAGAATCCATGGCAATAGTGTTTCAAATCAGTGGAGCGGGGGCATATGGGACGCCGACAAACCAGAAGAACAGGAAAATGTACTAGCTCGTAAGTTATACCAGTTGATACTGACACTTGCGCGATACAACATTCAGCACACTCTTTTGGATTTCCCGAGGTTTGTGAACGACGTTGAATACTTATGGAAAAACTTATCCCCCGTGTTTCCCAAGATAAGAAAATCGGAGTTTTTTGCCGCTTTCCATAACTTGGTGCGACCTGAGTGGGTGCATCAACTGGAAATGGTTCCCATCGCAAAATAGTCGCGGAAGGATAGCCCATCTCTTTTTGATGGGATGGAGAGCGAAAAATTGGGCTTTAATGAAAAACCCCATCCACTAGGTTCATTTCAGATTGAAGTAAGGAGATATTTTTTTTGAAAAAGACCAATAATCCACTTTCCAAAAACATAAATTTCCGAAAACTTGCATCTGCTTGGGGCAAAAAACCTCCTTTCGACCATATTGTGATTGATGATTTTCTGGATAAGGAATGGGCCCGGGGCTTGGAGGCCGAGTATCCGGCATGGGATGACAAAATGTGGTACCAGTACGACAATCCCATCGAGCAGAAAAAAGCCCTGAACCACTGGGATCGGTTTCCGGCGACGACCTACCATGTAATGGCATTCTTCAATAGCCCCGAATTTCTTAAAAATCTGGAGCTGTTGACGGGCATCCAAGGCTTGCAGATTGATCCCGGCCTACATGGCGGGGGGTGGCATGGCCATACAGCTGGGGGTAAACTCAACGTACATCTCGATTACTCCATGCATCCAAAGTTGAAGCTAGAGAGGCGGCTGAATCTGATTCTCTACTTCACTTCAGGATGGAAGCCAGAATGGGGGGGGCAGCTGGGGTTGTGGGAAGGTAAGCGCGATAAAATGGGGAAGCTGGGTAGCCAGGTGGATTGCCTTTTCAACCGGGCGGTGCTTTTTGACACAACCCAAAACTCTTGGCACGGACTGCCGGACGCAATCCGCTGCCCGCAGGGAATGATTCGCAAATCAATCGCTGTGTATTACCTGAGCGAGCCGCGGCCTGAGGCCGCCCAACGAGGGAAGGCGCTTTTTGCCCCTCACGGGGAACAAAAGAACGACCCCGCCGTGCTTGAGCTGATCAAAAAAAGATCCCAAGTTGCTTCAGCAGAAAAAGCTTATCGCAGGAATATTTGAAAAATGTGCCAAATGGCAAGCCACTTGCATTCTGGGCACCATGGCTATTGCCCCGAAATCGGTGGACTCCAAGAAGGTTGAGGGTGTGCCGTGAGAATTGAGAAAAAGGTCCCAATGAATAATGCTAGACGCTCCGTAGGCAAATCACCGGTTGTCCGTCTCACGGATAAGAAGGACTCCGTAAACCGGGCAATGATCTACGCCCATTGGGATGAGCAAGGGCTCGTTGATGATCATGTTTTGTACTCCTTGGAAAAGTATCGTCCGTGGGTATCCAATCTAGTTTTTGTGAGTACGAATTATAAGAGAAAGTGTCGGGGGCTTGAACAGCTTTGTGACAGGGTCCTTACCCGTGAAAATACAGGCTTCGATTTTGCCAGCTGGAAGGCCGGCCTTGGGGTCATCGATGTGAGCAAGTATCAGGAAGTGGTATTTAGTAATAGCAGCATTTATGGCCCTTTTCAGCCAATGGAGTCTGTTTTCGCCCGCACCAAGGAAACGTCCGCCGATCTTTGGGGTATGACCATCTCCGAGGAACATAAAGAACGGCATCTGCAGACATATTTCTTTGCAATGAAAAAGAGAGTCCTTCTATCCGAAGCAGCGAAGAGATTTTGGGATGATGTTGGGCCGTTTCAAGAGCAGCGTGATGTTATCGAATTGTTTGAGATGCGTCTTCTCAAGGAATTAGAGCTAGAGAGGTTCCGGGTAAGCGCTTTTTTCGATGGAGCCAAGTCTTTGCAAATTCCATGGAGGGAAAAACTGGTCAATCTAGTGCGTCATCCAAAAAAGATCAGACAGTCCCGTGCGTATCTTAAGGCCTGCCGGCACAGGCCCTACAATCCTACCCACCTGCAATGGAGGCAATGTGTGGATGCAGGAGTGCCTTTTTTAAAAGTGGACCTTTTGCGCGACAATCCCAATCACCTGCGGCTCGGACCCATCTTTCGATGGGTTCAGGAAAATACCAAATATCCGCTGGACCTTATGAAAAGAAATCTTAGCCGAATTAAGCGGACTAATTAATTCTCGGCCTTCAAATATTGAAATTTAAAAGTACATAACTGTAAAATGGAGGCATTGATTGATCGTCTGGAGTCAACCCGCATTTTCTGAAATAAAAGGAAAGTGTCCCGTATGTTCCGCAGAGAAGAATCATACCACGGTTCTGGCGGTGGATAATTTGTTCGAGGCAGGGAATCAGCTCCATTTTTCTCGTTGCAGCGATTGTGGAAGCCTTTTCGTTCGAAAAGGTAAATTGTTTGAATATACAGATAACAACGCCATTGGAGATGAGCACTTGCTACATTATCTACATGTTGGTGCTGGGATTGATTCAATGGTGCGACCACTTGATCGTGTCTATCGCCAAAGGGGGGAGTCGTTGCTTGATGTAGGTTGTGGTTTTGGATTTACGCTCGATTATTGGAGGACGATGACCGGAGGAAGAGCAGTTGGCATCGAGCCTTCCGGCTACGGGAAGATGGGCAGCGCTCAGTTGGGCGTAGAAATATATAATCAATACTTGGATGAAGTGTCTGATTTGCGAGGGGAAAGATTTGATATCGTGTATTCATCGGAAGTTATTGAACACGTGCCAGATCCAAGTGCATTTCTTCAAGAAATGCGGGAGCGATTGTCAGGCAATGGAATCCTTGTCTTGACGACTCCGAATGCAGATTATGTAAATCGAGAAGCTTCGCCGATTGTGGTGCTTGCTGCGTTGTCCCCTGGTCTTCATAAGTTTTTATTCTCAGCCAAGGCGCTTCAAAAGCTGCTCCTAGATGTGGGATTTTTAAGAGTCCGTGTCGAGGTTCATCGGGAGCGTTTAGTGGCGTTCGCCTCGGAACAATCCTTGGAAATTGATGATGAGAAAAAATCACGAGGCAGATACATCAAGTATCTCGAAAAGCGGGTTGAGGACAGTGCGCTCCCCGTAGATTTACGTCTTGGACTTGCGTTCCGTGCGTTCAAAGAACTGGTGAATGATGGCAAAATGAAAGAGGGCAATCGGTATCGCGATCTTTATGCAAAAGCAACAGCCCAAGCGATTGGGCTAGACGCCTTAAATGGCCGCAAATGCTTAAATGCAGCCAAAGAAACTGGTAATTTCATAACTTACTTCAAACATTTGCCTTATTGCCAAGGAGTTTTTTTGTTTTACCTGGCTATGCACGCAAGGCATTCAGAAAAATGTTACCAAGATGCTGCAAGACTGTTTGAAGCAGCAGCTTTTATTCTTAGTGAAAGCGTAAAGCTGGCACCGGAGCATTTTCAAGAGGCAGCCACCCTTGTCTGGTTAGCCCGGTTTGAATGGGGCAACGCCCTTCTGGCTGCTGGGGATAGAGACGCCGCAATCAAGTGTTTCGATAATATAATACAGCAGCCAGAGGAATCGTTGTATAATCTAGAATCCGACAGGCTTGTTCAGCTCCGTTCGTGTATTCAGCGGGCGATTGCAAATCTACAGTTAGGAAAAATAGAGGAGGCTCGTGCAGATTTAACAAAAGTAAAAACTTCAAATAAGGCTGCTGGTTGGCTTCAAGATGAAATAAAAAAACTAAATAGATTGCTAAACATCACGACCTAAAAGCCCGTAAACTACAATAATCCATATTGAGCCTGCATCCTCTGCGGCTCGTCGGACAGCGCTGTGATAGATTAACACTTAACATAATCGATGCAGTTATCCGCCCCTTTCCCCAGCTTTCGAACCTTCCTTGGGATCTATCCGATACCGAACGGATGTATTGGCTGAATGATGGAATCGACACTGATTCCACCCGACGAAGGTTGCCCCGGAATGTGACACTATAATATGACGCGAGAAGAGCGCTCGTTCGTAAGGAACTCGGAACGGTTTCCGCCTGTGAATTCGTTGATCACGATTTCGACATCGGGAAGCAAGTCTTCGGGGATGGCGAATCCGATAGTTTTTGCTCGTGCCATGGGGTCTTTCCCTTTCAGTCGCGGAATTGGATGCAACGTATTGCACACATTTATGCAACTTGTCATGACTACTGCGACGAAAGGGAAATCCGAACGCTCTCAACCGGCGCCACAATGCGGTTGAACACCAGACTCCGCGGATCCGATGCCGGAAGATCGGCCCCGGTGCCGAGCAAGCGCAGGTCGAGAGTCCGGCTACCTGCCGTAAGGGGCACTGCGAAGGACCCCGTCGATCCCGTCTTGTCGATGCGCCCAACGACGTTGCCGTTGCAGATCACATCTAGGTGAAGCGCCGAGCAGCCAGCCCATTCCTTAGGGTTGAGCATCACATCCAATCGTGCCATGAGATTTTCGTTACGTCGTGAGCTAAGACCCTTGGGCACGTCAAGCCTGAGCCGAGCCTCGGGCGCCATCGACCACCGCCACGTGTCGCCGGGCAGAAGGTAAAACCAGCCACTGCCCGAAGAAAGGTCTTCGGTGAGGCGCACGGTGGGGCAGTTCTGGCTTTGGCTCAGCGGTGGCAAGGCGTGTGCTCTCCACCGCTCGTGCGAGACAAAACGCGAGAGCCGGTCGACGAATCGCTTGGCTTTCCACCGCTTGTGCGAGACGAAACGCGAGAGCCGGTCGACGAGTCGCTCGTCCTTCTGCAGTTCGCGCACGGCCGTGTCGCGCAGCTGGCCCGCGCTGGGGTCAGCTGAAAACTCGGCAATGGCATTCAGCAAACTGATCACCGATGCGTGGCTGCGTGACGCGCGGGCCACCGCCACCAGTGTGGGAAGGTCGAGTTGACCCACGATGTGGCCAGCGTCAAAAAGCACGGTGTCCTTGCCGTCGTGCTGAGCTTGTCGTTGCACCGCCATAAGGGCAAACCGTGCCTCGGGAATGAGCGCACGAACGGCACCAAACGAGGCAACCGTATGCAGGGTCCACTGATCAGCAAACCGACGATTCTCGAGCGCCGACAGGCCGTCAAAGAACTTCCAGTGGAGATCGATGCTGCACGCAGGCGCCCCAGCGCGAGCTGCCCGCGTAAAGTTCCACGATCCGCGCAGGGGCACAATGCGATTTAACAGTTCCACATCGCTGGCCTCGAGGAGGGGGACGTAACCCCGCCGGCGGAGCCAGGTCACGACCCGCTCAATCTGCTGAGCGTCAACGTAGAGATCGATGTCGGAAACCGGCCGCAGGCTCAAGGCGCCATCGGCCCGCGACGCATCAAAACTCTTGAGCGTCACCAGCGGATGCAGCGCAGCCAGTTCGACAAGGTCATCGTGGGCGGCGAGCAACTGCCGTTGATTGGCCACCCAGTTGTAGCGGGCGATTCCGGCCAGGTAGTCGTCGCGCGCGCCTCCAGCCATGATGTTTCGGTGCAGGTAGCCGCCAGCCCATACGAGCAGATCACTGGCGGTCGCCGGGTCGTAGGTCTCGCGCCACTGCTGCCAGAGTGACACGGCCTCGGCGGGGGAGCCCAACGCGGCGCGCGCGATTAGTCGTTCCGACTCATCCATCGGCGCACCACCTTAAGGTAGTCCATGCGAGCTTCCATCTGCGTGGCCGTGATGCTGGCGGTGTGCACGCGCCGCCGCAGAGCGATCACGGGCACGGTCGTCGTCGTGAGGCCGGCTACCCGCGCCCGGTTGAACCAGTCGATGAACTCGCCGGCACGAAGCTCTTCGTCGAATGGGCCGACCCGGTCGAAGTCAGCGCGCGCGAGCAGCATTCCGCCGGCCACAAGGGCGGCTTCGATTCCGCTGGGAACCTTTAGATCGGTCGGCTGATTGGAAAAGTGCTCGATCTGGCCCATGGCGATGTCTGTATTTTCCAGCGCATCGAGCAGAATTTGGCAACGCTCGGGCTGCCAGAGATCGTCGGCGTCGAGAAATGCAACGAACTCCGCATCGGCAACGGCAAGTCCGGCATTGCGTGCCCCACCACACAACAGCCCAACCTCGCTGCGGACCAGCTTGACGCGGTCGTGGACAGCCCATTCGGAATCAAGCACCAGTGGCTTGCGACTGCCGGCATCCACCACAATTACAAGTGGGGTAACACCTTCCTGGCCTAGAGCAGAGGCGATGGCCTCACTGAGGTAGTCGTCAACATCTCGACAGGGAATGATCACGTCGATGTGAGCGAGAGTGGCGTGCGTCATGACGAGGTCTTCCGGGCGATGTGTCGCCGTACCACATCGAGCATGGCTTGGTTGCTGGTGTCTATGTCGTTCGACGCGTTTCCCTGGTGAGCGAAGCGATGAACCACACAGGAGGCGTCATCAAAAAAGGGAATCTCGAGAGCCCGCGCGCGAGCAAACCAATCGACGTCATCGGCACCACTCCCCACCGACGTGTCAAACAGGCCCACCCAGTCAAAGGTCTCGCGCCGCACCACGAGCGTGCTCGGCAAGAATCCCGTAACGGGTTCAATCAGCCACTCCGGGCGACACCAGGCTGGACGCACCTGACCGGGTTGAATGTGTAATTGTTGCTTGCCCACGGCATACCCTAGCGCTGCATCGGCCTCGAGTGCCGCGATTTGCCTGGCCAGTTTGTCGGCCACCCACTCGTCGTCTTGATCGAGAAATGACACGTAGGTTGCGGTGCCGAGTGAAATGCCCAAGTTGCGCGCATGGGCAACGCCCGCGTTCGTCTCGAGCGTGGTGATGCGCACGGCCACAGCCGGATCAGTTGCACGAGCCACGTAGTCCGCCAGAACCTGCTCGGAATCATCGCTCGAGGCGTCGTTGATGACGTGGATGCGCAGGTCCCAGCCGCTCAGCTCGGGATGCGGTTCTTGCGCGATCACCGAATCGAGCGCACGAGCAACAAACTCGCTGCCGTTGTAAACGGGCAACACCACGTCGATGGCGATCCGGTTAGGGGCAATCACGCGATGACCTCCTCAAGTAGTCGGGTCATCGAGGCGAGTGGCATTCGACCTGCGGTGAAAAGTGGCGCGCTGCGAGTGAGTGCGGAAACGCGCTCCAGCACCTCGCGTTCGAAAAACGGAAACTGCGCCACAGTGTTGGGGGCGATGGCGAGCAGACCCGCGCCTGGTCCTAACGGCTCGGGCTGTGCGGGGCCGTTTGGTATCAGAACAAGGGTGGCCACGTGGTTCACGGGTGCGGAGGCAAACTGCGCCCGAGTGGCTCCAGTGAGAAAGTGGATGTTCTTCTTGGCTTCGTTGTCCCACAGGCTGGCGGACGATTCGGGCGGCGTGACGGGCAGTGCGTCCGGGCGAAGTTTGAGCGTGGCATAAGTGCTCCAGAGGAGGGCGACGGATTCATCTGTGGTCAATCTCGGCGAATACTCTACCACGTTGTCGGCGAGGAATGTCCAGCCTTCGGAGAGGCACTGGCGGACGAGGGTGGTCTTGCCGCTGTTGCCCACGCCACAGATCAACAGCCCGCGGCCCTCGCGCGCGACTGCTGCGGCATGCACCAGCACGTTGCCGTCGGCGACTGAGGCCCAGTGCATCAGTGTGCGGGCAAACTCGGCCACCTGTCGTGGAGCGAGCGTCGTGCGGGAAAACGTGAGTGCCTGTCGCGACTCTGCGTGGAAGGCGAGCATGGCCGACAGGTCTTCTTCGAGGCAGATGAGCCACGGCGACGAGTCTGCATCATTGTTGCCGCCCAAATTCGCACGCACGTTCTCGCCCTGATCATTAGCCCACGCAGTGATGGCACCGTAGGGTCCGCGCCGCAGGTGTCTCGTGTCGGGGAGACCAGCAACCGTGGCGTCATTCAGATAATGCAGACCAACCCGCGGCAAGTCCGTGCGGTGCGGAGCCGGGTCTGCGACCAGGTCGAGGGGTGCGAGTTCTCTCAGTTGCGCAACTGTCTCCGGCGAACCCGAAAGGCTGAGCACCCGCGCGCCTAGACGAAATTCCACACCGTCGCTCTGCGAATCAGACCGTTCAAGCTGAGCATCCAGCCACGCGTTCAGGGCCTCAGTCACGGACAGCCGGCCACCCCTTGTCGGGGTCGGCTTCGTGAATGGGGTCGAGACCGAGTATGTCTTCGAGGTCGGAGAACGACTCGAGGTTGAACCCCGCGAACGCCCACGAGGTTGCTTCGGCCGTGGTCTCGCCTGCGGGCACGATCAGATTCTCGGCGGTGAGTGCCCCAATCATGGAGTCGACGCTGGCGGCAAGTTCCGGCGCGTTGCCCGCCGAAGCCACAAACGCAGCGCGCGACCCGCTTGCTAACAGAGCGTTCCACGCAAGCGACGTTGCCGCGTTCAGCCGAAAGTACCGACCGCTCACGAGGTTAATGATCACGGTGTCGTCGGCACTGGCATCAAACACCACTGCGGGAGAATTCAGGCGGAACCACGTGCTCATGAACGTTCATCCCATCGTGAAAAAATCTGCTGCACGGCAAGCCTATGTGGCATGAGGCCGTATTCAGACTCTACGAATGCTCTGCCGGCATTCGACATCCGCATCCATTCATGGGCGTTAGCATGGTCGGCTATTTCCCGAAGTGCAACCACCCAGTCGGCCAAAGTGTCGGCTACACGCACTCCCGCAAAGCCGCCATCAATCGCTTCTTCGACCTGTGTGTGTCCCTGCACACCAAAAGACGTTGAGATAGTGGGCAGTCCGTGCGCGAGGTAGTCGAGCGTCTTACGCTTTTGACCGGCACCAAAGCGCAGGGGTGAGAGCCCCACGAGTGCAGTGCGCATGATGTCGTCAACCTCAGCGGCCGGCAGGCGACCGGTAAATCGCACCTTCGCCAGGTTGGCGTCCGCATCGGGGTGTGCCGAACTGGCAGGCTCCATGAGCGAACTAATGGTGGGGACAGTCCAGTCACCAATGATCACCAGTTCGTCGAACGCGGAGCTCACCTGCGGCCAAATGTCGGTGAGCAGCCACTCAACGCCATCCCGGTTGGGTTCGTGCCTCTCACCGCCGATGAACACAGCCCGGCGAGCGGTTTCGGCGAGGTCTGCATGATCGACCGTATCGAGGGCAAACCAGGTAAGCCGCTCCACATTCGCTGCCGGATGGCGAGCCTTCACCTCGCGCACTTCTTCCTCGGTGGGCAAGAGCGTGAGGTCGGCGTGGGTGAAGCAGAAATCTTCGACAAGCCGCATGGCACGTGCGCGCTGGGCATTGAGAGCCGTAGAGGCGCCGGGAGAGACCGACATGCCGGCCTTGCCCAACCTTCCCTTCTCGGCCATGCGCAGCTCGTGAATATCGTGGGCAAAGTAAATTAGCGGAGCTCCAAGCCGGCTCAGCGCGGAATAGGCCCGTGAAAACAGTCCGGGCCTACTTACCACCACAACATCCGGCGCCCAAATTGCTAGAGCGCCGAGAGCACCCACCTCCGACTCATCCACCACCAGAACATCGTGCCCCAAGGTGCGCGTAGCCTCAATGAGGTCGAACACCGAGCGAGAACCGGCATCGCCGAGCGCATCAATGGGGCCCGCCTCGCAGACGGCAATTCTCATACAGTAATTTTCATCAGGACATTATTTAGCAATAATATCATTTTTAGTAACAGATCAACTAACGTAGTTCTATGCATACATAAAATCAAACTTTTTTTCGGACAACTCCCACTTACTAATTGTTCTATCAAAAAGAAAACAATTTATAATGAGATTATGATAATTTTAAAATGACAAAAGAGAACAACGATTCATTACATAATCAAAATGTTGTTGATTATGTAACAATAGTTTATGAAACAGTGTCTTAGGATTTTTTATAAACTTTTGATAAATCATAGGAAAATCTCTTTCAAAAAAATACTTATCAATTGTAATTCCGGCTTCATTTATTTTGAAGTCTATCAGTCTACTGCTGAAGAAAATATCTTTTGATTCTTCTAAAAATCTATTAACAACTTCACCACAGTGGACCCAAAAAGTAAAATATGATGATAGCCCGTTATTTTCATGCCCATTAATAAACAAAGACAAACTTGAATTCATTTGTTTTTCATCGACATCACCATTTCTGTCAGAACATGTTCCCATGAAAGGTGAATAAATGGAAAACCCCTCATCAATTATCTTTTTTTCAATAATCTCTTTCTTATTCCAAAAAATATTAGTGATTTCGTTTCTAATTTCGTGACTACCTGATGTGGCGCCTTTTGTGTGGCCAAACCAATAAATTTCATATTTATTGCCGGTATTTTTTAGCAACCTAAGCGCAGACTGAAAAGCAGACGCGTCACTATCAATTAATAAGTGATCTGGTGTTGTTTCACAAAAAATATTCAAATACTTAGAATACTTCTTAATACAATTATTCCATTCCTGACAAGAATTGTTGATACCAATGTAGATATCATATTCACTAAAAGATTTAACAAATATATTTAGCAATTCTTCTCCAACAGATAATTTATCGGGTGTTGGAATGTGTGATGCGAAGATTATGCATTTCTTCATTTCTTACAAATTTCCGCAATTTCAGATTCTTTTGTTTTAATCATTTCAACACTTTTTATATTTTCTTCCAAGCATAAAGATTCTTCCATTTTGATATGGCGTGACCTTATCTTTCCATCAACCTGAAAATTTCACAGCATTTTGGTCGTCTTCAAATCTGCACCTACATAATGTGGCATTTCACAAGCATGTAAATCTTCGATTACGTATACTCCACCAGATTTTAAATGTTTGAATAGAACAGAAATACATATTTGATGTTGTTTCATTGTGTGACCGCCATCATCAATTATAATATAAAAATAGACCCAGTTTTACTTATTTAGGTGGTCAATTGTTCTTTAGATTCTTGGTTACAAACAAGTGGCTTAATCCGGTCATTATCAACGTCTTTAAACTCACCTAAATTGATTCTGTAAATTTCAGCATTGGGTAAATAATCATACTATGTTCGAAGTGACGCCCCGGGTAATTTTCTTCCATTTTTCTAATCTGCTCATGCTGTTGGGGTTGATAAATCCCAATCTCCAAGATCTTTAAATTATCATTTTCTTTTCCCTTAAGAATACTCTGATAAACAGAAACGTAAGTATGGTCCGGTTCTACTTTATCAGTTCCATAAAATATCGCGATTTCATTTAATGATTTCATCTTTTATAAGTTCACTTTTTATGATTAATGGGGTTTTGACATTTTATGACGACAATAAAATAAGAATTATCTTATATTTTGTATTAAAAACTTAATTCTTTTCGAGAAAACTTTTTGCGTCCCACAAATGCAGGACGTGAGTAAAATCCTTATTTGGACCGCCCACGCGTAACCATAATCTCTTATCTCCTACGTTTTCTTGCGATCCAGCCAAATCTCACAAATCTCCTTCATCCGAGAAAGAATGTAATAGGCAGTCTGACTACTCCCCATCCCTTCGGCGGGTCGCTCTGAAAACTTCCAACCGCTTGGGCAATCTGCTTCGCCCCTTCTCCGTTGAAGATCCCTCCGCTGGCCGGGGGGGGGCATTCACGTGGGGAAGCCTTCGAGCCTGAAGGGCAGGACTTGAGTCTCCGCCAAGATAGCTTGGTCAACCCAGACCGCACCTTTGCCGCAAAGACCAACATGGGCTCAACCTAAAAACCCATAAGAAACCAAACATTAAAATCTTTAACAATACTGTATTTTTAGATATGAGCAGGGTGTGCTATCACAAGCTATTAGGACTAAAATCAAAAAGTGGTTCAAACAAAACAAAGCACCAAAATGGTACACAAAGGATTTGCGGGCTTTTGTTCAAGCCCATCGGCAGATCTTTGGAAAGGATCCCGACTTGGAAGAGTTCCCCTGCCTAAATGATAATACCCCGACGACAGGGTTCGACTCGCACTATACCTACCAAGGCCCTTGGGTGATGCGCAATTTGCTCCACAGGAGGCCCGCCAAGCACGTGGATGTTGGCTCTTGGACCGCCTATCTTGGTTTTTTCTCCAGCTTGCAGCCAACCGAATTTGTGGACATACGCCCGGCAGAATTGTCCTTGCCCGGCCTAACGCCGAGCGAGGGATCGGTATTACGCCTGCCGTACACCAATAACTCTCTGGAGTCCCTGAGTTGCCTTCACGTGGTCGAACATATTGGGCTGGGAAGATATGGCGACCCCATCGACCCACTAGGCACGATGAAGGCTCTCAAGGAATTATCACGGGTGGTGGCCAAGGGCGGTGATCTCTATCTCTCCCTGCCGGTAGGAGAGGAGAAGATATTTTTTAATGCCCATCGGGTTACCCATCCACGGGTTGTCCTCGAAAACATTGAGGGGATGAAATTAGTGTCCTTATCGGGGGTTTTGGATGATGGCCAATATCTCGAGAATGCTGGACTTGAGGTGCTGAGTCGCCAAAGGTACGGATGCGGGCTATTTCATTTTTTGAAATAAGCGTGATCACCATTAAACTTCGGGGGGGGCTCGGGAATCAAATGTTTCAGTACGCGGCCGGCCGGGCTCTGGCGCAAAAAAAGAGTGCATTTCTGATCCTAGATCTTGAGTGGTATAAACAAAAATTTGGGCCGGGGTCGACGGCCAGAGCCTACGAGTTAAACTGTTTCCAGCTCCACCGTTTCATCAGAAACGTGAAGTCAAAGTTTGCGTCACGTGTAGCATCCTTTTTGGCCAAGGATTATGAGGAGCCACATTTTCATTACGATCCCGGCTTTCTCCATCTGCCTAGGCATGCTGCCCTGACTGGATATTTTCAGTCCGAAAAATATTTCAAAGGTATACGCGACATCCTTTTGAGAGAGTTTGTGTGGAAGAAAGAGCCCCAAGGGAAGAATCTCAGCCTATTCGAGGAAATTCAGCAAACACCGGGAAGCATTTCTTTGCACATTCGCAGGAGTGACTATATTACTAATGAAAACGCCGCAAAAGTTCATGGGTTAACAAAAATGAGTTATTATGAAGCAGGGGTAAAAAAAATGGCTCAAAATATAAATAACCCAAAATTCTACATATTCTCCGATGAGCCTGAGTGGTGCCGGCAAAACCTTAAGTTGAACCACCCCACGGAATACATCTCAAACCATGGTCAAGGCTCTGAAGATATGAGACTCATGAAAGAGTGCCGACATCACATTATCGCAAACTCAAGCTTCTCTTGGTGGGGGGCATGGCTAAACGAAAATCCTGATAAGCTGGTAATAGCACCAAAGAAATGGTTTTCCTGCCAAGAGAAAAACACGAAGGATCTAATTCCCGATTCATGGCACAAGCTGTAAAAGGTATGCAGAAAAGATCTGCCAAAGAGCCACTGGTATCTGTGGTAATGAGTGTCTTTAACGGAGAAAAATATCTCCACGAAGCTATCAACTCTATCCTCCAACAGACGTTTACAGACTTTGAATTTATCATCGTGGATGATGGGTCGACAGATAGTACATGCCGAATTATTCAATCCTACGATGACCCGAGGATTATTCTCATTAGTCGCGAGAACCAAGGCATAGGAGTCTCCTTAAACGAAGCCATTTTATCTGCCAAGGGTATTTATATTGCACGGCAAGATGCCGATGACGTAAGTCTCTCGGCTCGCTTGCAGACAGAGGTTTTCTTTCTAAGGAATAATCCAAAATATGTGGCGGTCGGCTCTTGGTTTGAGGAATTTAACGAAGGTGGCCCTCTTCGCATCAATCGGACACCAGTGACTGATTCGCTGGTTCGATTGCGCTTGGTGTGGGGTACCTGCTTTGGGAATGGCTCGGTGATGTTTGTCCGCCAGACGGCGATCGATGCAGGGCTGTATCGACAGGCGATGTGGCCAGCTGAGGATTATGATTTATGGGCGAGATTGGCGTCTTTTGGATCTATGGCGAACCTTCCCAAGGTTCTCTTTCGCTACCGGATGCATGAGGAAAGTGCGTCTGAAAAACATAGTTCTAAGCAGCGGCAGCACGCAAAAGAAATAAGCCTCTCCTATGCCTTGAAATATCGGCGAAATGACCTGGGCAGTATTCATCATGAGGTGGATTGCATTGCGAAAGCCGGCCCAGAATATCAAAAGGAAGTGATCGCTGAGATGATGCGTGAAACTTTGCGGCTTCGAAACTATCCGGAGGTGAAAAAAGCCTTCTTAAGGTACCTTCGTCATTTAAGACTCAAGGCTTGGCTTGCGACCCGGTTGCGTCTGTTAACATCTTTTCGACCTTCTTCCCTTTAAACTTCCGCAGGGCAATTCATTGCGTATTCGCCAAACATTTTATTCCGCAGGGCTTTACTTTCCTCGCTAGTGAAATGCCCAAAAAGTTTGGGGTATCGGCTTCCATCCTGTGGCTTTAGTTGATGCCGCATTTCCACGATCTTATTTATTGTGCTTGAGTATGATGCTTCTTTCATCTGCCAAACAGAGCAGATGTGTCCTGTAATCGGCAGCGAGTTACGCGTGGCGAGTGAGCTGCAACTCAGGACCCGATAAGCGCGGGCGTCAGGTATCTTGGCGAGACAGGGGGGAGGGCTTTGTCTATTTTTTAGGAAACCGTTTTCACCATGCATACCACAACTAAGATCGGACTGGGAATCATCACCTGTGACCGACCGGCAGGCCTCCAGAAGGCCCTGACCCACCTTCCTTGGGAGCGGTTGGACCGTGTGGTGGTAGTCAACGATGGTGCACCGGTTTCCTCTGAAATCATCCGGGAGGCAGGCCACGGCCGGGCAGAGCTCCTGCAGAACAAAATCAATCTTGGGGTAGGTAAATCGAAAAACCGGGCTTTACGTCATCTTTTGCAAGCTGGCATGGACCATCTGTTCCTGATGGAGGACGACATTTTTGTAAAAGACGGCCGAGTGTTCGAACAGTATGTGGAGGCTGCAAGAATCACAGGCATACAACACCTGAACTTTTCCCAGCACGGTCGCAATAACAAGGGTCCACAGGGCAAGGCCGACCCCGTCACCACCGTCGACTACGGCCCCCTGCGAATCGCTCTCCATCGCCACTGTGTGGGTGCATTTTGCTACTACTCCCGCACCTGCTTGGAGGCGGTTGGCCTAATGGATGAGGATTTTTACAACGGGGGCGAACACCTGGAACACACCTACAGGATTCTCCGCGCTGAGCTTCATCCCCCCTTTTGGTTTTTTGCGGATGTAGACCGTTCGGAGGAGCTGTTGGGCGACGAACCCTGGTCCGTTAGCCAGTCCCGGATCGCCTCCCGGGCTGACCAAGCCGAACTAGTCCGGCAGAGCGATGCACTGTTTCAGGCGAAGTACGGCCGGCCAGTGGGGAGAATCCCTGTGGCAGGGAGGGAAGTGGTGATGAGAGCCCTCGAAAAAATCCAGAGGCGGTTTGGAAAAAAAAGGGGAATCTCCTTACAGGCGACCGGGTCCTGGCAGGCCCAACTTCGGCGGCGAAACCTGTGGGAAAAGTTGCGGGATCGGTTGCGAAAGGCGTGGAGCTCTACAAGCGGATAATGCCGGTTTTCACCCCCAAAAAACTCACGGCGATTCCAAGTCTATTTCAAGCTAAACGAGTGAGTCGCGCAGAAGCTGATACAGGGATCGCCTGGGCCTCCCAGAGGAGTCAGCGGGAACTCGCTGAGGCTATCTCCCGATTCCGGCGGATTTGCTGGAAGATCGGCTGGGAAAAGCTCCTGCTGCGGATGGGGCTGAAACAGGTCTCGGGATAGGCAGTTTATTTCCCTCGCGGTGGTTCAATTTTCGAAAATATAAACAAGGTCGCCACTTCCACGTTCTCGGGTTAGAAATGTATTTATCGCATGAGAAAGTACCGCTCCGTTAGCCCGCAGGTAAAATGGGATAAGGTGTTTTCCATATGCACGATGGTCAACGATTGGGTTGAGTACGAAGCTCACCAACAGAGCTGGCTTAAGATGGGCTTTGGTGGGAAGGACTGTGAATTTCTCGTAGGTGACAATAGCGCTTCGAACAAGCTGGACGGCTTCCAAAGTTCGCGGCTTTTTCTAAATGAGGCTCGAGGGAAATACATCATCATGGCACATTCGGACTCACGTCCGGATGTGACTAAAGATAAGATGCTCAAATTATTGCAGCGTCTGGAAGCAATCGACCCGAAGTGGGCGATTGTAGGCAACGCCGGTGTGGATCAATTCGGACAGGCCATTTTGGCCACTGGCTTAGAGATGCCAGGGGTTTTGAGAGAAAAAAGACAAAGAGGATTTAGCCTTGTTCAGGCGCTGGATGAGAACCTTTTGATCGTAAAAGCAGAGGCTCGACTATCTTTGAGTTATGACATGAGTGGATTCCACCTCTATGGGTTGGATTTATGTGACGTGGCCCGAAGGCTGGGACGAACCTGCTATGTCGCCCCGATGCGTTGGCACCACGGATCTCACGGAACTTTGAACACGGGCTTCTACCAAAAGGTCTCCGAGTTTGAGTCAAAGATGCGTAATTACCGACGGCCGAAGATATGGGCCACCAACTGCACCTTCCTTACGGTGTCCCGATCCCCCTTGCTCCGTGCATGGTCCCGAGCCAAGGCTTGCTGGTTGTTGCGCAAAAACGAATACCACAGTGAGGAGGAGCATCGAGACTTGTGGAACGCGGCGAAAAAGGAAGCTCTCCTTTTTCCGGCCTATGCACTTCTCTGGCTATACAAAAAACTGGGATTTGAAAGGCGGAGGCACCGACGGGCCCGGGGCGAGAAAGATTAATAAATGGAGTCCTTGGTTAGGCGAAACAAGAGTTCATCCAAGCTTCAAGGTCGCCCGTCATTGGCACTCTTAATCCCTTCCTACAACCACGATCGGTACTTGGCCCAGCTCTTTACTTCGATCGTAGGGCAGACGCGAAAGCCTGACGAGATTCTCATCTCCGACGACGCCTCTTCCGATAAAAGCCGGACATGGCTTAAATCATGGGCTCGGGGACACACCGCAGTCAGACTTTTCCAGCAGACCAAAAATCTCGGCATTACAGAAAATAGTAATTTTCTTTTAGGCAAAACAAAATCCGACCTCGTGTGGTTTTTGCATAGCGATGATGCGCTTCTGTGCTCTAGGGCTTTGGAAAAAATGGAGCTACTGTTTAGGCGTGAATCAAAGCTTGCTCTAGTGGCCTGCGGGAGACGGTTTCTCGATGAGAAAATGTGTCTCACTGGAAAAGAAATTTCCCTGTCCTCAGGGCGGCATGCTGGCCGCGATATTCGGCTGAAAACTCTTCGGTCGGAGGCGAATCTTATCGGAGAGCCTTCCTGCGTCATGTTTCAAAGGAATCTCCTCACCAAAGGGTTTGACCCCGATTTCCGTCAACTTTGGGACGTCGACGCTTGGTTGCGACTTCTTAGAAAGGGGGACATGGGTTATGTGGCAGAGCCCCTTGTGGGTATCCGACGTCACGCTAAACAGGCTACTCGCCAAAATGCGTTAGAGGGCCGCTCGATCAAAGAGCATCTTATCGTTTATGGGCGACTTCTAGCAAAGGAGAGTCTTGGTTTATCAGCGGAAGACAGGTATCGACTGCTTTACAAGCTGACCCGCACGGCGTGCCATCATCCGAGGGCGGTCACACCAGAGATCCGGACGATTCTGTCCTGCGAAAAAAAGCGGATGGGGCTGGCCGAGTATTACTGGCAGAAAATCCACTATCGGCTGGGGCGGTGGTTCGCCCATGGATTCTACCAGTAAGCACCTTTTTCCAGCAGCTTATGGTTGGCGGGACACTCGCTGGGAAGGGGGCGGATCCAGTGCTCGTTATACAGGCCACGATCTTCAAAACGGCCTCCCCGGATGCCAAAAAGCAGGTTGACGGTGCCCCCGAGGTGTATGCCGATCCGACGCAGCTTTTTTGCGTGGACTGCCAAGGGGATGGACCAGGCGCCGGCGCCAATAATGGCGACATCAAAGTCGATCGTATTCATAGTGGCCTGCATTTCCTCAAGACCATGGAACCAGTCCCAGTGGCGTGGTGGCACCATATAGGGTAATTGGGGACAAGGGAGGAGGCGGCAGGTCGCGGCGATCCGGGCTAGGGATTCCGCTGGAACGCCATGAAAAATGTTCAGCAGGGTGAGTTTGTGAAGTTGGGTCGAGATGGTTTGGCAAAAAGGGGAAATCACGAGCCAGCGCAAATCGGCAAGGGGTCGGAGCCACGGTGCCGCTACGGGTTCAAGGGAATGGAAGTTTCCTCGAATGGCCTCGGGCAGTTCCCGATCAAGAAAGGCTTGCTCATAGGCATCGAGAAACGTGCCCTCGGGTTGCCACTGGGCGATAAAGTCCATCTCTCGGATGGCCTCGCGGTACTCCCCGGCCCAGCGCTGGTAAATGTCCTTGCGAACCGGAAACACGCCGGCGTTGGAATAAAGCCGCCGTGCCGGACGCTTCCAGCTGGCGTTGGCGGGCCAAGGAAGCTGGATCCAGCGGTCGAGGTACTCTTGGCTCAACAACTCAGAGGTGCCGACCTTGCCGATAGCGCAAGGGGCTCGGCGGACCAGCGCTTCGGAGATCCAGGTTTGGCTTTGTTGAACGTCCAAGTTGGCGGTTCGCCGGTTGCAAAGACGTCGCCAATCCAGGCCGGTAAGACGGTTCAAATGGGAAAGTGGCATCAGGTCAGAATAAGTAATCCGTTTTGATTAGAAAGGAGATGTTCATTCTAAAAAGAGGCTAAGACTTCTTGGCTTTACCAGTCCCATCCGACAAAATAAATTTCATGCGGTCTATTCAAAAAATGACGAAGCCCGTGCTTCATTTGGACTTTGCCGACGCATTGGGACGGCAAAGCAAAACGGATAACTTTCTCCATAACTTATTGGCGCGGCATTACGACGTGCAGATTGTGGATGATCCGGAGGTGCTCATTTTCACCCACTACGGTCATCGGAACCGTCTCTACTCCTGTAAAAAAATCTTCTACACACAAGAACGCTATCTGCCGGACTGGAAACAATGCGATGCGGCGGTCACCTCTGCCTTTTGCAATCATCCACGAGCCTACTATTTCCCCTTTTTTGCCGCCCACCGGAGGGGGGAGGATCTTGTTCGGCCTCGTGGCTTTGAGCCAGAAAAAATTCTACGGGAAAACCGCGGATTTTGCTCGTATATGCATAAGTATGAAGACCGGTCAGTGGCAATTCGGACGCGGTTTTTTCATGCTCTTAATCGGCGGGCAAAGGTGGATGCTTTTGGTCCGGCTCGTAACAATACCGGCTTCACCGTTCCCGGGGTGGCCGGCGAGGCCAAGCAGCGGGTACTGCGGCGGTGTCGGTTCCACATCGCCTTTGAGAACCGCTTGACGCCAGGCTGGACAACCGAAAAGTTTACGGACGCGTTCGAGGCCAACACGCTGCCGATCTACTGGGGGGACGAGCATGCCCTGCAGTGGTTCAACCCCAAGGCTTTTGTCAACGTCCGCAAATTTCGGGATTTCGGTGAGTGCTGCGACTTCATTCTGCATTTGGAGAACACGCCATCGGAATATCTCTCCATGTTAGCGGAACCGCCATTTCCGGGGAATCGGATTCCGGAGATCTACTCCCATGAGCGATTGCTCGAGTTCCTGATCCGTGAGATCGAAAGGATAGAGTTGCCCGTGACGCGGCGACGTTGGTTTTGGGGCCTTACCAAGTGGAGATTGGTTCGAAGGGATCGCGTGCATGAGGACGGCTCACGCAGCGGACCTCCGCCCTCGCGCCGGGGATTTCCAACATCAGCGTGATTTTATTCACTGGTAAACAGAAGGCTTGGATGCGCAACTTGCGGGCGTGGTTGTACAGACGGCTTCCGGCAGGCGTTCCGCGCTGGCACTTGAAAAGAAGGGCAGGTTACGAGCGCCGTTGGAATTTGGAAACGGCGGGATTCACCAAAGAGGGCTTTTTCAAAATCCTGCAAACACGACTTCTTGCGGGGACGCGCCCCGGCGTTTGGGTTGAACTGCAGGCGGGCGACGGTCTGGTGGGCTCCTTGGGGGTGTGGCTAGAAAAAGGTGAAAAATGGACAGTAGAAGCGTGGGAACACCGTGAATGGCCGGCACGATCCCTCCGGAAGTATCGACCCCGGACGGCTCTTCATACAGAGCGTCTGACCTCATGGAAGACTGCGCGAAAGCTGCAAAATCCTTCGGGGGTAACTACGCGGGGTATTCGTGAGGCTGCGGGGGTGTGTCGGGCGATCCGCGAGGGAAAGATCCGGCCCTTGATTTTGGGAATCTGGAATCCAGGGCGGAAGG
>Ga0209189_1000683_pt1 | contig 27290 bp, 24 predicted proteins | sample C_130820_EF_Meta_FD_187308 | JGI IMG/M metagenome (GOLD analysis project Ga0209189, IMG submission 187308) | Freshwater microbial communities from Lake Croche, Canada to study carbon cycling - C_130820_EF_MetaG (SPAdes) (version 3) | ecosystem: Environmental > Aquatic > Freshwater > Lake... | reverse complement strand
GCTAATTCATTTGCAGCTGATTGTTCTGAGCCTCTTCTTGCTAAACCTTCACCACGTTGATGTCTATTACTAATAGGATATCCGCTTTCTTCGTTATTGCCACCACCAAGTAGCGAAGAAAGAATATTAATGCCAGCACCAAGCATTCCACCGCCTCGACCACCAAAAACACTATCCATCATACCCATTGGACCAGATTGTACAAAACCTGCAGTTCCTAACACACCATGACCGATTTCGCCTCTTCCAATTTTACCGACATTACCGAGTTCAGGGAATGGACCACCACCCATACCCATACCACCTCTGTCATTAAATCCAAAGCTACCACCTCGTTCGCTACCAAATCCAAAGCTACCACCGCCCATATCCATACCACCTCGTTGGTTAAACATATGTGCACCGCTCATACGTTCTCCCATACCTGCAGAAGCACCACCGCCAAATTCCCAATGCCATGGTTCACCGCCAATGCCATGGAATCCGAATCTACCTGCATTTTGTTGTAGCCATTGATTTTCTCTGCTATTAGCTTGGTGTGCACCGCCACCTAAATCTAAAGCTAATCCCCATCCATGATTTGAAGTTCCTGGATAAGCAGCCAAACCACCCTGAGAATAAAGACCTTTTTGTCTCGCAACTGCAACCTGTTGTGCATATGGTCTATATGAATCTGTTATACTCCAAGAAATACCTTCTTGACGAGCTGCGTCAAACATTTGTTTATAAGCATGTGCAGCTGCAGGTGCTAAACGATGATTACCTTCACCAATTGACATAAGTTCAGCATCTGATAATCTACCATTACCACCTTGTTGACCACCCATATCTTCGCCACCACCATAACCTCTGCGATCATCTCCCATAACAGCAGAAGCAGCTGTGGCTTGTCCGCCTGATTCTGGATTATTGCCACCAGCAATTGGTGTAGCATTTGGGCCACCAGTTGGTGTAACTTCTGGTGTTGCAGGAACTGCAGTATTTTGTGGTTGAGTTACTGGTGCACCACCACTCAATTGTTGTTGACGTTCAGCAACATTTGATGAAATTGGTGGTTGTGATACTTTTGGTAACTGATTATTTGTAGCAGTTTGTGGTTCTGCATCTTTACCTGCAAGAGCTACGGCATTTGCTGCTCTTTGTTTTATTTCTGCGCCTTTAGATCTTTCATATTGTGAATCAATAATAGAAGCTGCTGTTATAGCATCTTTTGCGCTCAATAGAGCATCACCAGCTCTTTTTTCAGTATTAGTTAATTCCCAATGAACAAATGCTAATTGTTCTTTGAAAGAAGCCTGTTCAAGTTTCTTGCCAAAATGTTGTTCAAATAAAGCTTGTCTATCCGGATGCCATTGTGCAATACCAACAGCTTGGCCACCATCACCTCTTCTTTTACCAGATATTACATCTGAAGAGAAATTATCAGATTCTTGCTGAAGATTACCAACAATACCTGCAGATTGAGCTTTTGACCATCCTTGTGTTTGGAAAAACTGCATAGCTTCAGAAGAATTACCATTTTGGTCTGCTGGTTTTATACCTGATAGTTGTTCTAAAGATGGTCTTTGTCTATTTCTAGATTCAAACTGTTCTCCAGAAGATAATATTCTTTCAGCTTGTTGTCTTTGTGAAGATCCACCACTTCCTACAACAGCCGCTACAGATGCTGTAGCAGCAGCTGCAGCCATTTTTCCTGCTTTCCCAAGACTAGCTAATAACCCTAATCCACTATTACCACCACTGTTTCCACTACCACTACTTAATGATCTTGAAAGATTATTCAATGAATTCAACATATACATTTGTATCTGAATCGATTGAGATAATAAACTATTAGTTTGATTTATTCTATTAGCTACTTCTTGCTGGCTACCAGAAATAACATCTTGTAATTGAGGACCGATACCAGCAATTTGTTGTTTTTGTGATGCAAATAATGAATATACATCCTTAAGAATTCTGGACATATTTTCATTATGTTCATCAGCAGCAGCTCTGAACTGATTTGTTGCTGCATTCATACCACTTGCAGCTTTAGCTATTTGCCCTAATTCGTTTGCCATTAGTTGCTACCATTTACCTTTGCTAGTTTTTCTTGTCCTCGTGTCCACGCAGCCACACCGAGGATTGCTGCAAACGAAAGGTGAATTAAACCGCCATTAGATAATGTTAAAGGCACCCATGCTGTGTAACCGATTTGAACACCAAATGCTTTGTAGATAATCGGAATAAACATACTAATAGCTGGAAAAATAATAAAATCCATTAAATTGATTGCCATGTAGAGCCAACCCATTGCTGGTCTCCAGTAAGCTTTTACCCAATGTTCTTCTTGTTGATCAAGTTGTGATTCTACTATTTCTTTATCAATAGAAGTTTGAGCTAAACCAACAGATGCCTGTGCAATTGCAGAATTGCTGTTATCAATAACAACAACGGAAGGTGCAGCTGTGGTAATGCTGACTTCTGGAATTAATGGTGGCGGTGTATCAGGATTTGCTCTAATTACCATTTTGCAGTCTTTGTTTTGCGTCTTCTGTTTCTTTTATATGTTTCATTAACAATTCAATATAAATGTCTCTTTCAAAAGGTATTAAATTTTCAATTTCACTAAGAGAATATTTATGGTGTTGAGCTAAAGAGAATATCGTCGAGAAATAATTCTGTAACGAATTATGGCTCAACGCCATGAAAAAAAATCGTTTAGTGAGTTTAACACGATTTTCCTTTCATTGCCAAGTTTATTTGTATACTTTATTTCATACTCTAATTTTGGAGCAGAGATAAGGAAATTTTGAATATCATCGAACGTTTTCATATTTAAATTTTCTAAAAATGATTCAAGTTCTTGTTTCTTATAATTTTTAGCTTCATAGATATTATCTTCATAGTAAATCTTATCTACACATCTAATGATTAATTCGAACATATAATTTTTATCTAACTTCAAAAACTCTTCATCGTCATATAAAGTTGCAGGTGGGTATTTCATAATAATACCAGAATTTTCTGTTATCTTAATATTTGTATCTGAATCTTTTGGAAATACAACTTCGATATTGTTAAGGTCTACATTGAAATCATATGACTGATCGTCTTCATAATCTTTATATGTGAGCTTTGCAATATTATCAACAGAGAATGCTCTTAGCTTTAGAAAGATATATTCTAGATCAAATACAGCTAGTTTGTTTACATCAAACTTATCTTCTGTGCAACAGTTGTTAACAATCTGTTTAATAGCTCCAAGAATTTCTCCTTGGTTTTCGCTTTCCCTTGCCATAAGAAGAAGTTTTTCTTCTTTGACTAAGAAAGGTCTAAATTTAACAACTTTCTTAAGAGAAGGAATCTTGATATTATATAAAGGGTATTCAATCTTAGGTAGCATACTATAACTCCACTAGTAATTAAAAGCTTATAAGGTCTGTCGTATTTCTTAAATTTTGAACATTTTGTTGTGATATAAATTGTTGCTCTTCTGCAGATAATGTTTGTACTTCTGAACTTTCTATGGTGTACTCTGTATATGAAAAACCAATGTTTAATCTTAGCAAATTACCTTGATCCGCCCAGTTTAAATTAACTTCTCTCATTGAATTTGGAAATGCTTCGAATAGGTTTATTTGTTGAACTTCATTTCCGTAAATGTCGTACATTATAATTTGAATAGTTGTTGAGTATTGATCTTTATATTCTGCGGTATAAGAAGGTATTTTATTTGATGGACCACCGCCTCTTGCAGAAGAAGTTCCAGTAAATTCAAATATACCTCTGATCCAATTATGCCAAAATTGCCAAATATTACCATAACCGTCCGACATTATAGAAATAGATGTATCACCAAATTGTGCGTTCATTGGTTGTTTCTGAGTAGGTCCAACACCATAGTGATTGACATCGGCATTGATCAATGTTATTCCAGGAGTTCTTATAGATTCTACTCTGAAAGATAAATCTTTTGCGATATTAATAATATTTTCTGGCGAACCAGTATTGTTAATAGCTGTATTGAATAGTATAGGAGGAGGCGTAAGTATAACTTTAAAGCGATTATTTGTTAAATAACCACCGCCTGAAATATTTGTTTTAAAGTTTACTATATTAAATGGCATTTCTGTTCCTAGTAAGGTGGTGATGCTTTAGAAGCATATCTTCTATCTGGATTTATTTTCCACAACTGCATTGGTAATAACAGAGCTTTATCCCAATCTTTAGGATTAACATATTGAAATGCACTTTTTACATGACCATAAAGGTATCTTTTAACACAATTTTCAAACCCAGAGAATTTGGTAGAAGATTGTTTTAATACATTATATGAAATATTAAGTTTCGTCGAATCATTGTATTTATCATTATTAGCGATAGTATGAAGAGCGTTCATTAAAACAGCTCTACCTTTTGGTGGTAGATAATGAAGATTGATTGCTAAAAATCCACTAGTTGAAAACTCTAATGGGAATACAAGAGGAAACATATCATAGAACGGTAATTTATCTTTAAATTTAGGGTCGTATACAAACATAAACATTTTACCGATTTCTGGTACACCAACGTTTTTGAAAATCCTATATGGATCTGCAGCTTCATTTACTTGATTTTCGTTGACGTTCATCGCTTGATCACGAAACCAGTTTTGTGCTTCTTGTGTATCGCGAGCAGAAATGCTTTTGGCAGCTTTATTTATTTGTTGAAACAAATACATTAATAAGTAATCCCTAATTCTTTTTCAGTAAAAATAACAAACTTCCATCCTCTATCTTTACAATATTCAGATGCAGCTTTCCATTTAGCTTCATTAGTTCCCCAAGTTTTAACTTCTGTAAGATATCTTGCGGTCATTTTTTCTTGTCTTGCAGGAGGTTTGGTTTGTTTTGCAGGTTTAATTTCAATGATGACAGTTTCTTTTACATTATCTTTATTTATTTTGGTAACAATAAAATCCGGATAATATCTATGTATTTTACCATCTATTGGCGACCTGTAAGGTATAATTATCACTTCAGATCCCCATGAAATGATCTGCTTGTCTTCGTCTAACCGTAACATTAATTTAAGTTCCCATCCAGAACGATAAATAATGTTAGATGGATCACCTTTGTACTTTTGTGGATTTTTGGGTTTAAAATAACCTTGATATAGTTTCATCTTCACCATTTATAATAAATATTTGTCTGATATTTAGCGGATTCTAAGGAACGTAAATGCCATCACCTATACCAACTAAACCATCAGCAAGTTTCCAAACCGGTGTGTTTCCTGCAGATCTTCTTGCTGATCGTGGTAGTGTTTTTTATACTAGCATAAATTTTGTCAAATATAGTAATCAATATAATAGTACACTTGGTGGTATTGCTAACATTACAAATGGCGCATTAAATTTTTTCGGTTTAGGTTCGGCTGCAGCTCCAAAATCAATGCCGTTAGGTGGGTTTAGTTTACCATTACCAAGTAAAATTAATGAAGTACAAACAGTAACATGGGAAGATGCATCTGCTATTTCACAAGCAGCTTCTTTAGCTCAAAACCTCGCTGGTATGTTACCTGGAGGTACAGCTTCTAATTTACTTTCTTTGGCAACTAATGCAGCATCGGCTTTAGGAGAATTTGGTGGAGCTGAAACGGGATTAGCTCTTAATCCGCAATTGTATATGCTTTTCAAATCACCTAATTTTAAAGAGCATATGTTTTCTTGGACGTTTACGCCAAATAATGAACAAGAATCAAATGAATTAAGAAATATTATCAACTCGTTTAAACTATATTCTCTTCCTAGTACAAATGGTTTACTTTACAATTATCCAAGTATAGCTATGATACAGTTTATGCCAGATGATTATTTTGCATTTAAAATTAAACCATGCGCATTAGTTTCTGTTAATGTAGATTATAGTGGTGGTGGTAGACCATCATTCTTTAAAAATGGAGCTCCTACAGTCGTTAATCTTGGTTTAGCGTTTAAAGAAATAGAGCTTTGGAATCAAGACAATTACGAATCATAAGGTAAAAAATGTCACAGGATAGATATTTCGATAAATTTCCAGTTATACAATATGGTAATTCAACATCAAATGTAGCGATGGTTGATATTACTAAACGTGTGGCATTTTTAGATACAGTTTATTCTAACCCTTATGTTTTTTATCCATATGATCTTTCTGAATTTGAACGTGCAGATCAATTTAGCTATAGATATTATGAAGATTCCTATAAAAGTTGGATTTTATATCTATCAAATAAAATTACAGATCCATATTATGAATGGTATCTTCAGCAAGACGAATTCGATAATTTCATTATTTCGAAATATGGTTCTGTACAATTAGCGTCTCAAAAAATAATTTATTATGTCAATAATTGGTCTAACCAAGAAAACATAAGCGTTAGTAGATTTAACTCGCTTTCAGTCGATCAACAAGGTTATTGGGATGAAGTTTATGGATATAATAATCAAATAACTTCTTATAAAAGAAAAGAAGTAGATTGGATTGTTAATACAAATGAAATAGTTTCTTATTCAGTTGCTAATACGCAATTTATTAAAGATGAAGTCGTTAAGATATTTTTTGATGTCAATCATATAGGTCATGGACAAGTTTTAGCTAATACAGGAACATTATACGTTCAGCATGTTTCTGGAACTACTCTTGCAAACAGTACAGTTTCTATAACTGGTAGTAGTTATATCTATGGTGAAGAATCAGGTGTTAATACAGCCTTTACTTCTGCATCATTAATTTCATCTACGATAGTTCCAGAAGAACAAGCTTATTGGGCTGCGCTTTCATATTATGACTATGAAAGACAAAAGAACGAATATAATAAAACTATTCAAGTTTTAGATAATAGATATTCTAGAATCATTGTAGATAATGTAAAAACTTTATTGAGTAATACCTGATGCCAATTGGTGATATTTTAATTAATTCATTTACTATTGGTAGTATGGATGTAACAAACCAAAATGTAATTGGACTTGTTGGATTCAACATATATGAAGATATATTGAATCCTCTTGGACCAGTTGGTGAAGCTAGATTAAATGATTTTAATGATGCTGTTAGTAAAAATAACATCAATGGTAAAGAAAATGTATCCATAGGGTTTTCTTTAGATCAAAATGGTAGGTCTATAAACTTTAAATTTAAATTATTACAAAATACAAACGGCGATGATGGTTCTATGGATTTGAAAGGTTCGGGTCATAGTAAAAGATCGGACTTTAGATTTGTAACAGCAGAAATGTTAAATTCACAAGGTAATTTTATTTCTAAAAGTTACGATACACAAACCAGTCAAATGATTAAAAATATATTAACTGATTTTATAAAAACAGATAAGCAAGTTGATATACAGGAAGAAACTAAAGGTAATAGAAGATTAGTATTTAATAATGAACATTTTGTAGATGTATACAGAAAATTAAATCATGAACACGTTTCTTCAACACATGAATCTTCTTGTTATGTACTTTTTGTACAATGCGATGGCGGTAGTCAGAAATATGTATTTTCCACATTTGAAAAGTTATTTGAGCAAAGCCCAGTTGTAAAACTACAACAATCTCATACTTTATCTCGTGGTAGTGTTTCAGATCAAGAAAAACAAAATTCAATGATTTGGTTTAAACCATCAGATACTTTTTTCACACCTTCTCGTTCTTTGACAAAACCAAATGAAGTAACATATAATATGACGACTGGTAAAGCAAGTTCTGTTCAGCCAAAACCAGCTCCGAATTTTACTTTTGCTGATCGCGGTGGCGTATTTTCTACTCCTCCTGCCAGCGCCAATGGTGTTCCTGTGCATACAGTTAATGATCCAGCAAATAACAAAGATGACACCTATAGCTCAACTGCAAGAAAAAACAGAGCTGCTTTCCTTGCTTTTCTTTCGCAAAATTCAGCGGAATTTGAAATTCCAGGTAATCCTGATATTAAACTTGGTAGTATGATTGAAATTGATATTCCTAAAAAATCAAATCAAGATAATGAACAAGGCGAGAGTCAAATTAATGGTAAAGCATTAGTTGTAGCTATTAGACATAAGGTTCAACCTCTAGGTCAAACACCTAGATATACAATGGTAGTAAGAGTAGTTAAAGGTTCTTATAAACAAGGTGGAGGTGGTAATGGCTGATATATACGCAGCAGAAGTAAGAAATATTATGGATCCTTTAAAATCAGGTAGAGTTCAGGTAAGAATTTATGGACTTCATGACGACGAACAAGCTGTCAAAGATGATCATTTACCATGGGCATTACCATTACAACCTGTAACTTCCGCTGCAACTGCTAAAGTAGGAACTATACCAGTAGGTTTATTAGTAGGTTCTAGAGTTATGATTACATATTTACACACTGACATCGCAATGCAATATCCAATTATACTTGGATCTTTTGCTCGTGGTGCATTGCCAGCAGGAGGATAATATGGCTTTAGGCGGTGCAGATCAAACATCTGATAAAGCGGTAGGTGCAGGTGCATTAGATTCTGCCACATATGGCGTTGATACTTTTGGTAGTGCAGATACTCATAAGAAAGCACCAAATAATACCAAAGTAAATGGTTCAGTACCGAACACTAATCCAAAATATAATAATGCGACAGTTGTTAAAAATGACGCAGGTCAACCTGCAGTTTCAACATCACGTTCTCAAAATGCACCAAACGCAGATAACCCAACTGTAGCTTCTGCACCTCCTGGTATGAAATTACCAGATGCTTTAAAAAAGGTTGACCCAAAAGCTATAGCTTCTTCGATGAAAAATATGATGAGTTTGCTTAACCTTGTTAAAAGCGTTATGAACAGTGCAAGTAGTCATTCACAAACTAAATCTGTTACTAAAGGTTTTTCAGGAGCTCTTTCTATTCTTGCTCATAATCATGGGTTTAGTAAAGTTATAACAGCTTTTAATATTGCTCTTAATAACAACGGAATTAATTACATTGAAACAGCATATCAACCTATTGTTAAAGAAGGTTTGGCTAATTTAATTCAGCAGGTTATGATATTTGGTGAAGATAATATACCAGCTCCAAAACTGCCTCCTATCGTTTATGGTACAGTTTTACCAGCATTGAATTTAATAGTGTCTTTTTATAAAGTACCAAATCTTTACGTACAACAGTATTATTCATCTAAAACTGATCCATATCCAGGATATATTCAATGGTTAGGACCAAATGGAGACTATGTATATTCTCTTAGACTACCAACACAATACCCATATGAATCTGCAGATGAAGATATATTAAGAACTTCTGAAATAGAGATTGCACTTGGATTTGAACCTTACATTATAAATTCAGGAACTATTCCGCTATTTCTTACACCTGCAGTGATAAATAATGTATTAGATATCGCCAGCGCCAATATACAAAAAAATGGCATGGAGAAAAATATGGGTAATGGTTCATCTGTTAATTTGATGAGTTTATTACCGCAATTGATGGGTGTTGCTGGAACTGCTTTAAATTTATCTCAAACATCTCATTTACCTACATCATTTTTAAATCAAAGTACTGTTTCTACATCATTACAAAAATTTGCAACAAATGTTTCTATGGCTAAATTAATGCAATCTAAATCTGCAGGAGCTTTTAATATTCCATCAGCATTTAGTAGTCTTACAAATATTGCATCACTGGCAGGAGCTTTAGGTTCATTGGGGATTTCTATACCAAGTTTAGCTGCTGCAGCTGGTCTTACAAGTATTAGTAGTTTAGGTGCTGTTGCAGATATTACTAAATTATTAGCTTCTTCTTCGAATGCACTGAATCAATTGAATTCGCTTGGTAAATCTCCTTCTGGATTAGCATATGATGCGTATACAGCTGCAGGTGCTACCTCGGCTTCAGTGGCTCTTGGATTACAACACTCTAATGTTTCTACAGCTGGTATTTTAGCTACCGAATTATTATTAAGTAAGGTATTGTGAAATGGGATTATTAGATAATTTTAATAAATTTTTAGAGAAAGCTCCATATGATGATGGAAGAGCTTCTCCTGATTATCCATGGATTCATGGAAGCGGTGGTTTACTTGGTGATAGAACCATAGTTCATGCTAACCCAGATAAACCAGATGAAGCATATCTAGAAAAAATACATCATGATGGAACCTTTGAACATAAAGAAGCCAATGGTCTATTAAGTAAAATTGCTAAAGAAGTAAGAGAATATATCTCTGGTGGTCATAGTCATAATTCCGATGGCAATAAAGCAGATCACACACAGGGTAATAAAAATACAGATGCTAAAGGTGATATGGGAACTGCTTCTGGTGGCGACCATTTCAAAGGGCATGGCGGTAAAGAGATAGGTGGATCTTCGGAAGGCGGTCATCACCACACAGATGGAGATGATTTTCGAACTTCAAAAGGTAACGTCGTTCATGCTCATGAAGGTGATTTACATACTAATCACGAAGGCGATCATGTTTCAACTGTAATTGGTACAAAATACCATACTACTGTTGGAGATCATGGTATTAATGTTCAAGAAGGTAGCTATGATACTAAAGTTAATAATGGTAAATTAAGATATGATGTTAAAGGTAATATGTCTTTATTAAGTCATGATCAAATTAATTTATATGTTGGCGAAGGAACTGGCGTTATAAATTTAAGTGCATCGAATAAAATAACATTAACTGTTGGAAGTAGTAAAATTGAAATGACTCCTAGCGGTATAACTATAACTGCATCTGCGGTAAATTTTGTAAAGGTATAAAATGGCTATAGCTCATAGAAATGGCGATTTGCGAGCCTGTGGTGCTACTACTGTTGTTGGTGGGCAAAACTTTGTTTTCGTAGATGGACAACTTTGGTCTGTAAATGGTGACCCAAATAGTCATGGTGCTGGTCAATTGATTAATTCACAATCTTATGTTACTATAAATGGAATACCTGTTATACTTGTTGGAGATCAGGCAGCTCCCGATAATTTATCACCAGATGTTTTGGATGGTGGTGTTACTCCTCATGATGATCCATATGCTAGTAGCGGCGATAGTTTAATAAACGTAGTAGGATAAAATGGCAACATCAAGAGCAGACGTAATATTAAATCCTAGAGGTAAAAGAGAAGATTTCTCTGACTTTCTAGATAGCTTTGCTATGACTCCAGTTGGTAATCAGCTTGGTAAAGTAACAGATGTTCAATCTGTTAATCAATCATTGAAAAATCTTATCCTAACAAGTGTTGGTGAAAGACTATTCCAACCGCTCATTGGATGCAGTATATATAATTCTCTTTTTGAATTAAATGATAATATGCAAGCTTCTAATATGAAATTTTTAATTGAAACAACAATTAAAAATAACGAGCCAAGAGCTTCTGTTATTGGAGTTAGTGTGTTACCTGAGGCTGACGAAAATACTTTTGGGATTAATATTATTTACAACATCATAAATAGTACTGATCCTATAACGCTTAATTTTACACTTAAAAGAGTTCGATAAATGGCCAACAGCGCACTACAGTTATCTTCCCTTGATTTTGATACTCTTAAACAAAATCTTAAGACGTATCTTTCTACACAGTCAGTTTTCAAAGATTATAATTTCGATGGTTCTAACATCAACGTTCTTCTTGATGTTATGTCATATAATTCATATTTAAACTCTTTCTATTTAAATATGGTTGCATCGGAAATGTTTCTTGACTCGGCTCAAAAATTAGATTCCGTAGTTTCGCATGCAAAAGAACTTAACTACACTCCTCGCTCAGCAAAATCAGCAGAGGCTAATCTTTATTTCCAAGTTGACACATCGACACCTTCGCCCTTCACAATTAAAAAAGGTTCTATGTTTGGTGGAACTAATGCAAATGGTACATATACATTTGTGACAGATAAAGATTATTCTTTTACTTCTGCAAATAATACATTTACGATTCCTAATTTAGCAATTTATCAAGGTAAGTATATAACTGATACTTTCATATATAACGTATCAAACGAGGCTCAAAGATTTATCTTATCGAATAAAAATATCGATACTGATAGTATTACTGTTGTAGTTACAGAAAATAATGTTAATACTAATTTCTCTGTAGCCACTACTTTGTTTAATCTTACTGCTACTTCAAATGTATATTTCCTTCAAGCTGCACAAAACAATCAATACGAGATAGTTTTCGGAGACGGCAATTTCGGTAGAATTCCAAATAACTTAGCTATATTAAATATCAATTATAGAGTTACCAATGGATCTGATGCCGATGGTATTACTTCATTTATCTGTAATCAAGATTTAGGTCTCATGAATGGCGGTACTGCCTCTGTTCAAACTCCAATAACTGTTATTGCAAATTCTTCAGGTGGAGCTAATGCTGAATCAATCGATTCTATTAAATTTGCAGCCCCAAGATATTTTGCTACACAACAAAGAGCTGTTGCATCTGATGACTATTCATCGCTTATTCTTGGTAATTTCGGTGGCTCTATTTCTGACGTAAGTGTATATGGAGGAGAAACTTTAGAACCGAAGCAATATGGTAAAGTTGTTGTTGCTCTTAAACCAATTGGTGGTACTGTATCCCCTGATTATATAAAAACTGAAATTATTTCTTTTATGAAACCATATATTGCTTTACCAAATAAAGTAATTGTAACGGATCCTGAATATCTATATTGTAAGATAAACACAACAGTTCAATATGATAAAACAATCACAACAAAATCTTCAATTGGTTTGCAAGCTGATATTCTCGCAGGAATTGTTCAGTATAGTGCAGATCATATAGAAAAATTTGGTAATGATCTTAGATATTCTAAACTTGTTGCTCATATTGATGATACTGATACAAGTATTACCAGTAACGACACTTCAATTAATATTATTAAAAGATTAACACCTGCATTAAATTATTCTTCTACATTTAGTTTCAGCTTTAATAATGCAGCTGAAATAGAACAACTATCTCCTGGTTACACTAAAAAAAATCCTTTATCGGATGAACCTGTTGTCACTTCAACTGCATTCACATATGTTGACACTACTGGAACTTCATATCCTCTATCATATATAAGAGATGACAATTTCGGCAATCTTCTAGTTTATAGTACAATTAATGGTGTTTTCAGTGTTTTAAATTCTACAATAGGTACTATTGATTATACTACTGGAGATGTTAAAATCAACAATCTATTGACATCATACTATGGTAATTATATTGAACTTTATATGGTTCCAGCCAATAAAGACATTATCGTTAACAATAATAAAATCTTATTAATCGACCCTAATGATGTTACAATTACAATGGTTGAAAAGATAGTATAATGAAATTTTCAATAGAAAAGAAAATCTCTAATTTCATTGAGAATCAATTTCCTAGATTTTATCAGGAAGAAGGTGAAAACTTCATCCTGTTTACAAAAGCATATTATGAATGGATGGAAACTACTGGCAATCCAATCGCAGAAGCCAGAAAACTTTTAGATTACCGTGACATCGATAATACATTAGATGCATTTCTACAGCATTTCCAAACAAAATATCTTTATGGTATCCCATTTGATGTTATCATTAATAAAAGATTTCTATTAAAACATATCTTAGACGTTTATCGTTCTAAAGGTTCTATTCAGTGTTATAAACTTTTATTCAAACTCATATACAATGAGGATGTTACAGTTTATCTTCCATCTGATGATATGTTAAGAATTTCTGATGGTACATGGATCCAGCCAAAATATCTAGAGATTAACGATACTGGTAATCTTAATATTTTTGTCGGTAAGAAAATTGTTGGTGTTACATCAGGTACATCAGCAATCGTTGAAAATGTGGTAAAAAATCCTATCAATCAAGGTATCGTTTGTAACTTTGCGATTTCTAATGTTTTACCAAATGGTGGCACTTTCACTAAAGGTGAAAAAATAACAATAGAAGGTAAAACTGATTCTATTAGTATTTCTACCGCTCCTGTCATTTTAGGTTCTTTGGATCATTTAAATATCGTTAATGGTGGACAAAATTTCCAAGTAGGTGATATTCTTAAAATAGCTCATTATGAACCTTCAAATAACCAAGTTATTTCTTCTGGTGTAGATGGACGTGTAAGAGTAACGAAACTTGCAACAGCCTATGGTGCAGTGAATTTTACTATCAATTATGGTGGATTTGGATATCTTCCAAATTCTCATGTTTTCGTATATAATGCAGATGGAGACACTAGCGGTACTGGTGCTTCTTTTACCACAGGAAACTTCTCTTATGTTAGAAGTATAAAATATAACACTGATTTAATTTGCGATTATTCTAGCAATGCTATCAATTCTGTATATAATTTCCCAGGAAATCTAACTGCTAATTTATCTACTCCTATATCTTCTGCATTAAGATATACTAATACATTATTTGGATCTATTGCTACTCTAAACAACATTGTTTCAGGTAATAATTATATTAAAGAACCTTATGTTTTTGTTAGATCAACTCAATTATCTAATACATTACCTGGAACAGTAAGTACTTCAACATCTTCTAATACCGTTACTGGTACTGGAACAAACTTTACATACTATTTTTCCGCTGGTGATGTTATTGCATTTCAAGCAAATAGCATAGCTGTAGATTATCAAGTTATTAGAAATGTTGATAGTGATACTAGTATTACACTTTATGGACCTCCAAAATACTCCAATACAGTTGCAACGTTCAGAGCTGCTCCAGTTACTTTAACTTCTAACTTTGCAAACTATGATCCTACAGTTATTCAAAATGATAACACTATTGCAGGTAAAAACGAAATTGTAGTAGGTACACCTTCTTTTGGTAATAATATCGTAGCTGAAGTTACTGCAATTGGATCAGGTAAAGGTTATCTAGATTATGAATTAGTAAAAGCATATAGATTAAATGCATTGAGCACACCAGCAATTGCTAGTGGTGGAACTGCATATAGTAATAATGACGCTTTAGTTTTCACAGGTGGAATTTACACTACTCCAGCAGCTGGATATGTTACTACAGATAATGCTGGTGTTATTACAGCTGTTGTTTTAACACAAACTGGTTCTGGATTCACATCATTACCAGCCATATCAGTAAAAAGCACTACTGGCTCTAATGCTGTTTTAACTTCTTCGATCGTAGAATATGATACAACAAACTCTATCCAAGGTCGTGTCGTTAAAAAAGCTATTGGTAGAGACGTTGGGTACTGGTCGACAACACAAGGTTTCTTGAACTCAGATAAATACATTCAAGATAGTTATTTTTATCAAGATTACTCTTATCAAATTAGAACTAATATTACTCTTGATAAATATAAAAATATATTATATAATACATTTCATGTTGCCGGTTCTGAACTTTTTGGTGATTTTTATCAAACCATTAATGAATCTTTATTGGCTAGTGTATTATATGAATCAAATAAACCAATTATACAAGTTACGTCAGATAGTTCGATAATTACAGCAGATTCCAATATTACAGTTGATGCGCTTATTGATAATGAAATAACTGTAGATATAACAACAATACTCTCTGATAGTACAAGTGTTACTTCGGATAGTTCGTTTTTTTAACAAGGATATAGCAAAAAATGGCTCAGCAAATAGTTAATACAGGTATTGTAGCTAATGACGGAGTAGGTGATCCGCTACGCACTTCTATGCAAAAAGTTAATAATAACTTTTCTGAATTTTATTCCGTATTTGTTCCTGGATCTTCAAATAACGTAACAGCTTCAAATAACTTAACTGTTACCGCTAACGTTATTTCGAATAACATTTTTGCTAATACTAAACTTAAAGTTGGTTCTGCAGCAGGATATGATTTTGGTTCCCTTGCTATTATAGAAATTGACGCCTCTCAAAATACCTATGTTCAATCAGTTATTCAAAATGCTAATTCTGGAACTAACGCTTCTGGTGATCTTGTAATCACTGCTGATACTGGTAATGATTCCGTCAACTATGTCGACTTTGGTATTAATAGCTCTACGTATTCTAATACGACATATACTATTGCTGGAGCATTAGATGCCTATCTTTATACTTCAAATACTAATTTAACTATCGGTACAGCTTCTGCAAAAGAAGTTATATTCCATGCTGGTGGTACATTAGCTGCAAATAAAGTTTTAACAATCAATGCAACAGCAGTAACAGTTGTAAATAGTATAAGCTTAGTTGCTAATGGCGCTAGTGGCGCTGCAGGTCAAGTTCTTACTTCAAATGGAAGTGCTTTATATTGGGGTAATCCATCTGTTAACGTAACCGCACAGTATTCATGGACAAATACTCAATCATTCAGTAATACTATTACATTCGGTAATAGCACTAGTAATTCAACCCTTACTGCAGCTATTACTTTAAGACAATCTAATTCGACTGTTAATGCTTCGATGAATTCTAATACAGTTCAAATTGCCAACTCAACTGGTAACACCCAAATTACTGCTACATCATTACTAACGCAAACTAGCGCCACTGTTAACAGTAATATATCTGCAACTCAGATAAGTGTTGCTAACTCAACTGGTAATATTGCTGTTACTGCTACTTCTGTAACTTTATCAAATTCAACTGCAGCTTTTCTTGTCGCTAATGCTACTGGCGTTTATGCAACTGTTAATGCTGTATTTAATAGCACAAACCTATTATATACTGGTAATACGACAACACAACCAACTGTTACCTTAGCTAATACTGGATCATTTACAATTGGTAATAGTAGTACTACACAAACTACTTCTACTATCGCAGTTGCCAATTCCGTGGGTAATATTGCTATTACACCTACTTCTGTAGCATTATCAAATACAACTCAGCCAATATTTGTCGCTAACTCGACAGCTGTAACTGCTTTCAATAAAATTCAAATTGGTAATAATGCCATAAATCCATATTCATATGGTACTGCAGCAGCTGTTGAAGTTGATTTATCATCTAATGGATTCGTTCAGGTTGTAATACAAAACTCAAATACACAATTAAATGCTTCTTCTGACCTTGTTGCAGCAGCTGATAGTGGTAACGATGTAAGCAACTACGTCGATCTTGGTATCAATAGTTCTACATATTCTAATGCATCTTATAATATCGGTGGAGCATTAGACGCTTATCTTTACGCTTCTAACGGTGCATTAACTATTGGTACTGCTTCTGTTAAAGACGTTGTTATCCATGCTGGTGGTACAACAACTACTAACAGAATTCTTACTGTTAATACAAGTGCTGTTACTGTAAATACTTCAGCCAACCTTACTGTCTTATCAAATACATTTAACCTTGGTACTTCAAACGTTGCTGGCCATACAACTTATGGTGCAGGTGGATATACATATCTACCAAACGGTTTGAAAATGATATTTGGAGCGATTACGACTGCTAACTCTACAGCTAACATTATATCGTTTTCTGCGCAAAGTGGCGTTTCATTTACTTCAAACTGTTACTCGCTAACTTTAACTTCAAACGCTGTAGCTTCTGTTGCAGCTGCATATACAGTTAATGCTACTAGCTTTACATTAATAACAAATAGTGCTACTGCATCGACTGTATCGTTTATGGCGATTGGTATTTAAGGAATAAAATGGGTAAAATTTTACCAGCCTTTAAGAATGCAATTATCGACGATATTGCAGATGGTATTTTAGCGAATACTACTCACTATTATGCATTCGCTGCATTTTCTGCTAATACACCATCTGCTACAGTAGATGATTCTTTCATCAATGATTGGCAAATGTTATTTGGTAAGAAAATAACATACGGAAATATTTTCCCAGTTATTTCTAATAAAATTTGGACAACTAATACCGTATATGACATCTATGATAATCATGTCGATTTATCAGAATCTGATTTTTATATTTCTTCTCAATTAGGTGGTTATTATCTTATCTATAAATGTCTTGATAATGCAAATGGAGCTCCTTCAACTGCTAATCCTAGTTCTGTAGCTATACCTACACAAACTTCGACATTTCAAACTGCTGATAATTATAAGTGGAAATATATCACTTCAATTAGTTCTGCTGTCTATAATAGATTTGCAACTGACGCTTATATGCCAGTATATCCAAATTCTTCTATTGTTTCAGCCGCTACACAAAATAGTGGTATAGATAATATTTTAATCGCTAATTCTGGTTCTGGATATAACTCTTATCATAGCGGAATTGTACAATCAGTTAATACTTCTATTATTCAAATAGAAGCATCTGCTTCTACTATTGATACTTTTTATAAAGGAAATGCGATTTACCTTTACAGTAATGGTACGCCTTCTTCTTCACAACTTTTAAATGTTTCAAATTCTTATTCAAATTCTACTGGTAGATATATTATACCCGATGCAGCACCAAATACATCAATTATTCAAGCTGGTGTTTCTGGATATATAATTTCTCCAAGAATTAAAATATATTCAGATGCTACTAATCCTCCTGCAGCATATTGCACAATGAATACAACATCTAATAGTATTGCAAATGTTATAATTATCAATAGTGGTTCAAATATAACATGGGCTAATATTGCAGTTATAAGTAATACTAGTTATGGTTCTAGTGCTAATTTACAGGCGATTGTTCCACCTCCAGGTGGTCATGGTTCAGATCCTGCCAGCGAACTATTTGTAAAAGGTATGGGTATATATTTTACTTTTTCAAACAATGAAGTTAATTCTATTCCTACAAATATTTCTTATAGTAAAATAGGCTTGATTAAAAATCCATCTGCAATTGATGCTACTGGAGTTAAAACCGCTGTAACATCAGCTAATGCATTTAGTTCAATATTACAGGCTAATTTATCTCCAACATTAAATACTCTTTCTTTACTATCCGTTGGTGATACTGTTACTGGAAATACTAGTGGTGCAGTAGGAACTGTAGTATTTTGTAATACTAGCACGGTATTTTTAACAGGCGATAAAACTTTTGCAAATAATGAATATATTGTAAGTAGTAATGGTAGTATCTCTACGACACTAGTTATAAATACATTAGGTGATGTTTACACAAAAGATATAAAGCCCATATACGTTCAATCGATTAGCACAGTTTCGAGATCTAACACTCAAAATGAAGCGTTTAAAATGATTATCCAAATTTAATTAGGGAATAACTATGCCAATTAAGACAGATTTAAATACTCCTCCCTACTATGATGATTATAATGCAAATAACGAATATTATCGTATTTTGTTTAGACCTGCAACCGCTGTACAAGCTCGCGAACTAACACAAACACAATCGATTCTTCAAAATCAAATTGAAAATTTCGGTAATTGGGCTTTTAAAAGCGGTGACATCGTTTCAGGTTGCGCCATTCACGACGATCCAGCTGTTGATTTCGTACGTCTTCAAGATTTTCAAACAAATACTGCATCTTTTAGTATAGTTTCATTTGCCAATTTGCAAGTTGTTAGCGCAACTTCTAACTTGACTGCAACTGTTCTTTATGCAAATTCAGGTCTAGTTTCTCAGTATCCAAATACAAATGTTATCTATGTTAACTATGTTAATACAGGTAATAATGGTGCTAAAGTATTTTCTAATAATGAATCTTTAATTTTCTATACTAATCCAAGAACTGGAAATAATACAGCCGATACTGTTGCTATAGTAAATACATATGCAAATTCTACTTCTGGACAAACAGCTGTTGGTTTAGCGCATGGTGTCCATGTTGATGCTGGCGTTGTTTATCTTAATGGTGTATTCGTCAATGTATTAAATCCAACATATGGTATTGTTAATAATTTCGGAACATATGCAGGTAATAATGTTGTTGGGTTCACATTAACTGAATCTATCGTAACAGAAAATCAAGATACATCATTACTTGATAATGCTCTCGGTTATTCAAATGAAAATGCTCCAGGAGCACATCGTTTAAAATTATTACCAACTCTTGTTTCTCTTGACCCAACTACTTCTTCAAACACAAACGGATTTAATCCGATAGTTTCATATAACTATGGATCCCTTATTACCCAAACAATCGCTTCGAAAAATGTATATTCTATTATCGGCGATGTTATGGCTAAGAGAACATATGAAGAATCGGGTAATTATGTTGTAAATCCATTTGTTGTTGATAGTGTTACTTCTGGTCCAATTTCTTTATCTTCAAATCAAGTTTTTGGCAGAATTAATCCAGGCGTTGGGTATGCACAAGGTTATCGTGTAGAATTACAAAAAGCAGCATATATTAATATGCGTCGTGGTGTTGATACAGATAATAATAGCCAACAACAAATTACTTTTAATTATGGTGGATATTTTCTATTAAATGAAGTAGCTGGTGATTTTGATTTTACAAAAGCTGCAAGTGTTACACTATATGACACTGCACAACAAGCAGTAACCAATAGAACTTGGAATTCTTTAACTCCTACTGGAACAGCTATCGGTACAGCTTCTTTAAAATGTTTTACATATAATAATGGTTCAATTGGTTCTAACACTGCACAATACAATCTTCATGTATTCAATGTTTTTATGAATTCAGGTTATAATGTAAGTCAAATTAAATCTGTATATTATAATGGCACAGTTAAAGGTGTAGGCGATTTAGTAAAAACAGGTATCCAATCTTCTTCTGTTAAAGATCAACTTTATACTTTTGGTACTCCAGGTCTTTTAAATTTAAGAGATACAAGCAATAATATTAATACAGAATACGTTTATAGAAATAGAACATCTGCTACGATGAATACTAGTGGCGACTTAACTGTTACCATTACTTCATCTGCTCCAGGTGGTACTGATATTTTACCATATGGTATTGGACAACTTGCAGACTCTGATGCTGTATCATTTAATCTTATTGCTACTGCAAACGTTGATTCTGCTGCTCTTACGGGTACTGTAAACGTTTCTAGTACAAGCACTACAGTTCTTGGTAACGCGACTTCATTTTTAACTGCTTTTAATCCATTTGATACTATTAAAGTTGGTTCTGATAAAAGAACAATTGTTTCTATAACTAACGCAACATCTCTTACAGTTGATTCTGCATTTACATCTACTTTAACTACACAAACATATAATAAAACATATGTTTCTGGAAAACTTATTCCAATAAGCACAGCTTCTGTTAATGGTCCTACTTCTTTTGTTAACGTAACAAATTCGACATCATTTACAATTAACACCGCCGAAGTTCCAAGTTCTGGGTTAGCAGTTGATGTTATCTATGATATATTAAGAACAAATACTAGACCAGCTGCAAAAGTAATTAATAAAAATCGTTTTGTTAAATTAAATACTTTAACAACGCCAAATGGTCCATGGTGCTTAGGATATAGTGATGTGCACCAAATTAGAGCAATTTATGGATCAAGTGATGGCACATATTCTATTACCAATAATGATGTAACAGAAAATTTTGTATTAGATACAGGTCAAAAAGATACACATTATGATCTTGCTTATTTGTATCCTACTTCTGGATATAATACTAATGCAACTCCATATCTATTAGTTAAGTTAGATTATTTCTCCGCTAATACTTCAGCTGGTGTTAATTTTTATACTGTTGAATCATATCCAATAAATGATGGGTTACCTGGATTTGTTACCGTTTCATCGAGTAACACTATAGTTCTCGGAACAGATACAACTTTTAATACATCTTTTAATATTGGTGATCTTATTCAAGTAGATAATTTAACATTTAGAACTGTAAGTAGCATTTCAAATTCTACATATATGACTGTGAATAATCCATTTAATAATAATCTTGTAAATGTAAATTATTATAATGCAACATCAATACAAACTAAAGATATGCCTCTTTATGTCGATGATTCAGGTAAAAAAATACCGCTAAGAGATTATGTAGATTTCCGTGTCAATAGCGTTATAACTGCAACTGATACTGGTAAATGCGACACATCAAATACATCGCAGTTAACTGCTGCTATTTCTGCAGCAACTGTTAATCCTTCTTCTACGCTTACTTTTTCAATACCAACTAATGGGTTGAATGTACCTTCATATGGTAAAAATTTCCAATCTGATTATACATATTATCTTGGTAGAAAAGATTTGGTTCTTATCACATCAGATAATGTTATTAAAGTTAAAGAAGGTTTATCTAGTTTAAGCCCGCAGCATCCACTATATCCAGATAATGCAATGGCTGTTGCTGTTATGGATATTCCCCCATATCCATCTTTATCTTCAGACCAACGCGATTCATTATTAACAATAAATCAGCGTTCTAAAAATATAACTCGTGATACATCTCTTGCTATTTCAGTCACTCCTGTAACTAATCGTAGATATACTATGAAAGATATTGGGAAAATTGATTCACGAGTTACTAACTTAGAATATTACACAGCTTTAACTCTATTAGAGAAAAAAGCTACAGATATGACAGTTACAGATCATAATGGTCTTAATAGATTTAAAAATGGTATCTTCGTAGATCCATTTAATGATTTTACTCAAAGCGATGTATCTAATCCTGAATATTCTATAGCTATAGATAAAAATAATGGATATGCTAGGCCAAGAATTGTTCGTGAAGTTGTTAAAATTGAATTCAATAGTTCTACATCTTCAAATGTTCAACAAACAGGTCGTGTAATATCATTACCATATACTGAAGTTGCTCATATTGTTCAACCTTTTGCAACTAAATATAGAAGTTCTGCTCATGTATCACATGCATGGAATGGAACATGTGTATTAATCCCATCATATGATAATCATGTTGATACAAATAATACAGGTTCTATATCTATTACTGTAGATTTAACAACGCCATGGAATGAATTTGCACAAAGCCCATTTGGTTCTATTTGGGGCGATTGGGTAACAACTACATCAGTAACTTCTAAAACGGTCACAACTAATAATGGTGGATTTATACCTGTTGTCGATCTCGGTTATGTTGGTCAATTTACAGGTGGTCAAGCACAAGAAAATGCAAATCAAGCAGCTCTTGCTAAAATACATCAAATGTATGGTAATAATGTAACTATTGGTTCTCTTTCTATACGTCATAGTTAATAATTTAGGAGATAATTTTGGCAACGACTGATACAACTACAACAACAAAAACAACAACTGCAACTCAACTTGGCCAGCAGATTCTTGTTCAATCACAAGCTAATACAGTTACTGTTGGTAATTTTGTAACAGATGTTACTATACAACCATATATTGCTCCAAGAATTATTTCATTTTATGCATATAATATGCGTCCAAATCAAACAGTTCATGTATTTTTTGATAGTATTTTAGTTGATCAATATTGTGCTCCTGCAACAGTTCCTACTTCTATATCTGATACTTCCGACTATAAATCAATTCAAAAAAATGGTAATTGGGGTGATCCAATAGTTACTGATAGTTTTGGTCAAGTTGCTGGTCAATTTAGTGTACCAGCTTCTACATTTAAAACAGGTGATCGTGTATTAGAACTTTGCGACGTTACTAGTATTGCTCAAGGTAATGATGCAATTACAACAGTTTCTTCTGCTCAATTTACTGCTTCTAATTTAAATGTAACTAAAGAAACTGTTACATTAACAACAGTAAATCCAACTGTATCAGTTATTCCAGTTAAAAATCAAATTGTAACAACTAATACAACACAAACTATTGTTATTCATCCTGATATTGGAACTGTTGTTGGTAGTTGGAATGAACCGATTGCACAAGGTCTTACAATTAATACTCCATCAGGTGAAGCTGGCATTTATGCAACATCTCTTGACCTTTATTTCAAACAAAAATCTCAAATTGTGCAAAATGGTGTAACTGTTTATCTTTGTGAAACAAATAATGGTTATCCAGATGGATCAAAAATTCTTCCATTTTCAACAGTTCATTTGCCATATTCTTCTATTAATGTTAGTGCAGATGCATCTGTTCTTACAAATTTCCCATTCGAAGCTCCAGTATTTTTAAATAATGGAACCGAGTATGCATTTGTTGTAAAACCAGATGCTGGTGATCCAGATTATTTTGTATACAGCGCTGTTCTCGGCGATGTTGATATTCAAACTGGACAACAAGTTTTCAATCAGCCTACAATTGGCACTGCCTTTTATGGAGCAACTGATTTACAATGGACTGCTCTTCAAACAGAATATATTAAATTTGAATTACATAGAGCTAAATTTAGTCAACAGGTTGGTGATGCATATTTTGTAAATCAAAAATATGACAATATATCTGTATACAATATTGCGTATGCAAATTCAACTGCTGGCGTTCTTCCTGGAGATTACCTTTTCCAATCTACTAACTCAACAGTTACTACAGTTAATACAAGTATAAAAGGTATTGTTGATTATTATGATGATGTTAAAAATATCATATATGTAGCAAATTCAACTGGTAACTTTACTGCAAATACTTACATGCAAATTCATAGATTTGCAAACACAACTTTAGTTACTTCGCCTGGACCAAATACTTCAACTTTGATTGCATATGCAAATACAGGCGCTTTATATAATCCATTATTTAATGCTTTTGTGCCACAATTTGCATCTGTTGTTCCTGCAGGTACGACATTAACATATGGTGTTTCGGGAACTAGTAATTCGTATGGATCAGATAGTTCTTATTATCCAGTAAATTCTGGAACTGAAACTGAATTTTATGATCAAGAGAGAATTGTTGCAAGTAGAACAAATGAAGTTTCTAGCATGGGTGGTAATAGATCACTTAATATTCATGCTCGATTAACTACTGATTCTGAACTTATTTCTCCTATTATCGACACGGTAAGAAATCAACAATTGGTTTTAGGTAATAAAATTGATCCAATATCTTTTGTTTATGAAGAATTTTATTCCTCAGGTGCTTCTAAGTCAAAGTATATTTCCCAGCCTATAACATTGGCTTCTGGACAAGACGCTCAAGATTTACAAGTTATTGTTACAGCATTTAGACCATACAGCTCAGATATTCAAGTATGGACTAGATTTTTAAATGCAGAAGATTCTGATATAATTTCTGCAAAAACTTGGACACCGATGATTAATAATGGCGCTTCTTTATATTCTAATTCAAATGATCCAACAGATATGAGAGAGTTTACATATACTGTACCACAATATTATGGTTTACTTCCAACAAATGGAACAATAACATCTACTAGTTCATCTACAACTGTTACTGGCAGTGGTACAAAATTTCAATCTGAACTTAAAGTTGGATGGTATGTTAATATGCTTGCCAATTCTACAGTAAATGAAACTTCAAGAAAAATTACTGCAATTGCAAGTAATACATCTTTAACTATAGATACAGCGTTTACTAATTCGTGGACTAGTCAACCTATATTCATCGTAACTCCACCAACAACGCCATATCTATCATCTAATGATTCAATTCAATTGACTGGAACTGTTTCTGTAAATACCACCTCTTCCACTATTACAGGTTCAGGTACTAACTTTAATACGGCGATTAAAGCTGGAAATATTATATATGTAAATGGTGATCAACAATCTGTTGTGTTTGTAACTAATTCTACTTCACTAGTTGTGCAAAAGCCATGGTCTTCAACAGTTTCTGGTGCCAATGCATATTTGATAACACCTGCTGGTTTAACATATCTTAACTCTTCGAATAATATCTATTCGACGTTTAATAGATTCCAAATAAAAATAGTATTACAATCAAATGATACATCAAGAATACCTATTCTTGACAACGTTAGAGGATTAGCACTACAATTATGATGAATAAATATGTAAAGACTGATATTGAAGGACTTGTTAAAGATCTTAGTAGTGGCGCTATTTTAAATGTCGATAATGCTAAATTAGAGGCTTATAGAAAAGCGAAACAGAATGCAGCCAAAGCTGATCTTGCAAATGATAGATTAGACAAAGTTGAAAATGATTTAGATGATATCAAGCAAATGTTGCAACAGCTATTAAAGAGATAAAATAAATGACTTGGAATATTAGTAATATCGCAAATACAGATACCTTTCAAAAATGGCTTGATACAACCAACTATCTTGTTAATGCAGTATCAACAGCTGCTGTAACTGTCGGTAACGCTGCAGTTGGTTCTGCTGGTATTACTGGAACATTTGCTGCTAATACTGTTACAACAAACAATATAACAATCAATGCTAATCTTTCAGTAAATGCTATTTCTGTTGGTAATAGTACTACTAATGCGGTTGCTAATTCTTCTTCGTTAAAAATTTCAAATTCAACTGCCAATGTTATATTAACAATACCTACAACTACTCAAATTTCTAATGGACAGTATTACCACAATGCAAATGGTTCTTGGACTATTGTTGCTGTTCCTTATCAGCCTGTCACTAGCGGTCAAACTAATACATCTGGTACAAGTTTACAATTAATTGACTCTTATGCAATTGCTTCTTATAAAGCAGCTGAATATATTATCAGTGTTGTAGATAACGTCGTAGGTGCTAATAATTATTATATCACTAAAATATTAACAGGTCATAGTGGTGGTGCTAATTCTTTCTCAACAGAATATGGATCTATTACTACAAATAATTCCGTTGGTGTATTCAGCGTTAATTCTGATAGCACTACTATTTCTCTAAACTTTACACCAGTTTCTACAAATACAACTGTTAAATTTATTAGGACAGTAGTCTAATGGCAACTAAAGCTAATCTTGTTATAGATCAAGGTACAACTTTTTCCACCGACTTGTCTCTTAAAGATGAGAACGGCGATGCACTTAACTTGGCTGGATTTACTGCCAATTCTGTAATTAAGAAATGGTATACTTCACAAACTTCTGTTCCATTTAACACCTCTATTAATACAGCTTCTGGAACTATTACTTTAGAATTAGATGCTAATACTTCAGCTGTTTTATATGCTGGTAGATATGTATATGATGTTGATATAACTCAAACTAGTACTGGTGCAGTTTCTAGAGTGGTGGAAGGTATTATTACCGTGACTCCATCTGTAACTGCTGGAATTTATTCAACTAATAATACATGGTTCGCCAATGGCTATACAAATGGTTGATGCAAATGACTACTGTATCTAATGTAATAGTATCTAAAAGAAGAACGGTTACTGTTTCAAGTAATGCGACAGCTGGCGTTATAAATACATCGACGCCAGTTACATTAAAACCTATATCTACTATAGCTTCTGGTGTTACAACATTAGAATCGCTTACTGATGTAGTTTCAACTGGCGAAACTACTGGAGACACTTTAGTTTATGATTCTGCTTCGAAGACATGGATTGCGAAACCTCTTGATTTGACATATGCCACTGGTGGTTTAGACGGTGGAACTTTCTAAATTATAAATAGAAACAAAGCAACAAGAA
>Ga0209189_1000680_pt1 | contig 27356 bp, 24 predicted proteins | sample C_130820_EF_Meta_FD_187308 | JGI IMG/M metagenome (GOLD analysis project Ga0209189, IMG submission 187308) | Freshwater microbial communities from Lake Croche, Canada to study carbon cycling - C_130820_EF_MetaG (SPAdes) (version 3) | ecosystem: Environmental > Aquatic > Freshwater > Lake... | reverse complement strand
AATGCGCCCTTAACTGAGTCAACACCTCCTACTAAAAACTTTGCTCCCGCAGCCTTTGCATCATCTAGGTGAGATTGAATTACCTTAAGCTGTGATGGCATTGTGGCCGGGCCATAATCTTTGCCAACCTCAATCTTCTTAGCCATCTTGGTAATAATCTCAATAAATTGTTCAGCAACACTTTCAACTACATAAACTCGCTCAGCGCCAATACATGATTGACCAGCATTTGCCATTGCAGACCAAAGAGCGTATTCAGCGGCTAATTTCAGGTCAGCATCCTTATCAACAATTACTGGATCCTTGCCACCACACTCAAGCACAACCGGAATCATTCGCTCAGCACAGCTTGCTGCAACTTTTTTAGCAGTTCTAGTTGAACCAGTAAATGAGATCTTATTTACTGCCGATTCTGTTAACGCCTTTCCAGTATCTGGTAATCCGGTAACCGTGGTTAAGATATTTTCAAAAGGTGCTACTTGGGCAAATGAATCAGCAAGCCACTTGCCAACACCTGGTGTGTACTCAGATGGTTTAAATACAACTGTGTTACCAGCAGCTAATGCGTATGCAATTGAACCCATTGGGGTAAAGATTGGATAATTCCACGGACCAATTATGCCAACCACACCAAGTGGCGATCTTTGAACTTGGGCCTTCATATTAAACATTAATAAACCAGCTGGTCGATCTTGCTTTCGCATAATTTGCTCGGCATGTTTGGCAGCCCAAGCGATGTGATCAATGGTAATCAATACTTCTAAGGCGGCATTCCCAATTGGCTTGCCGCACTCACTTGCTACTAATTGCGCAATCTCTTTTTGATTTTTTGTTATGAATGATGCCCACTTAAGTAATGTTTTTTTGCGAGCGGTAAAACCAAACTCGGCCCAACGAGTACTTGCAAGGCGTGCAGCATCAACGCAAGCAAATACCTCATCAGGTGAAAAATTCTGATATTGGCCAATTACCTCACCAGTTGCAGGGTCGCACTTTTCAAAGGTGGCGGATGTGCTCATGGGGTAAGAGTAAACTCTTTCTTCATGGCAGAGTTAATTAGACCCTCAACTGTCTTGCCAGCAGTTCGCACCCCAATTACGATCAAAACAAGTGATGGGCTCAATTTAATTGGTGAGGTAGCAACACCTGATGGTGAGATAAGTGGCTCACTTCTTATGCTTCACCCCAATCCATCTGGGGGTGGAATGATGGACTCACACATCTATAAAAAGGCTGCAAATAGATTGCCGGCGATGGCAGGAATTCAAATAATTAGATTTAACACCCGCGGCACAACCAGTGAAGCCGGAACTAGTGATGGGCAGTTTGATCAGGGAGTAAGTGAAAAGCTAGATGTGTTAGCAGCACTTGATTACTGCTTTGATCAATTAAAAGTAAAAGAGTTATATGTAATTGGTTGGTCTTTTGGCACAGAGTTAGCTCTTAAATATGCTCGTGATAAGCGAATCAAAGAATTAATTCTGCTTAGCCCGCCAATGCTCGCAACCAATGATGAGGATCTAGAGTTTTGGAAAAGCGATGGGCGCCAAATAACTGCGCTTATCCCAGAGCATGATGATTACTTAAAACCTGATCAGGCACGTTTAAGATTTTCAAAGCTACCAAATCTTAAGCAGATTGATGTTGAGGGAGCTAAGCATCTTTGGGTGGGAGAACCCATGGTTTACTTAGTGTTAAGTGAGATTGTGAAGATTATTGCGCCTAGCAGATTGCCGCTACCAACTGAGCTTTAAGAATTATCCGCTCTAGGAAAAACAACCTCATCTAAAATAAGTAAAATCGCAGCTGCAATCGGAACTGCAAGTAGGCCGCCGATTAAACCAAGCAGTGATGTACCAAGGAGTGCAGCGATAATTGTTACGAGTCCTGGAATTGAAAGTGATCTCTTCATAATTCGGGGAGTAATTACGTAGTTCTCAATCTGAACATAGATTATGTAGCTAACCAGTGCAATTACTGCAGTTGATAATGAATCAGTAAGTGATACTAAGGTAACGATAGTCATGCCGATGAAGTGGCCAACTAATGGAATAAAGCCGCAAACTAAAACGATTACTGCAAGTGGGCCGGCATATGGCATACCGATTATTAAGCCCATGATTAAGATAAATACGGCAGCAAGGGCGGCAATAATTGATTGGCCACCTACGAATGAACCAATTCGGGAGATAATTGCATTTACTAATTTTGAAACTCTATTTCTTCTAGATAATGGCACAAACTTAAGACCGATCTCAATTACCTGAGGCAGGGAGGCTAGAAAGTAAAGCGTCAGGGTTAAAATTGTGATGGTAGAGACAAGGCCTGAGACCACCGCTTTACCAACTCCAATAACCCCGCCAAAGGCGGTAATTGCAAATTGGCCATCTTTAATAATTGCATCCACCTTTGTTTGCAGAGAGTCAATTACCCCATACTTAACGTTGAGATCATTAATAAAGGCGTTGTTGTTTAAATCTCTAATTAGTTGGGGTGCGTTATCAATTAATTGATTTCCTTGATCAAGTAATGGTGGTACTGCAATTGCAATAAAGATTGCAACAAAGATTAAAACGCAGGCCATAACTGCGCCAACTGCTACACCGCGCTTAAGACCTCGGTTTTGAAAAAACATTACCGCAGGATTTAAACCAGCAGCTAAGAAGATTGAAACAATTATCAAAATAAAAACGGCAGAAGCAGAGGCTAAAGCACGCAGAGTAGTTAAGGCGAGCAGTGCGCCAACTGTGACCATAAAACCAAAGTAGAACGGGTGAGTGGTATCAACTGGTTTACCAGCCTCACCAAAATCTTCAACCGATTTTGAGGTGGCTTTACGACGAAGCAACTGCGCCGGAATTCTTGGTTTAGTAAATCTAGCCATAAGTAGGATTTTAACCTTCTTTTCACTTCCATCTACACGATTTGATTAGTGGACAGGTAGTTAAATAAGAGAGAATAGGTGTGTGAGTGGACTGCGAATCAAAGGATTAGGCGAGGAGATCGCCACCTTAGCGAGCCTGCCCTGGGATAAACCACTAGAGGGCTGGCCGGAGGATGAGGTATTGACCAGCATGCGTGGTATTTCGCGCCATGTTGTTAGGTTAATTAGATCCAATCCAAGTAAAAGTAATAGTGAGATCTTTGCCGTAAAAGAGACAGTGCCTGAGTTTGCAAACCGTGAGTACACATTACTTAGAGATTTAAACCAAAGAACTGCGCCTTGTGTGGAACCAGTTGCCGTAATTGAGGGCAGGGTAGATAGCGAAGGTAATGAATTACCGGCGGCGCTGGTAACCAAGTACCTGCCGTACTCACTTCCTTACCGAGTGATATTAAGTGGGGATGTAACACCGACTGAGATATTAAATATGGCTAATGCGCTCGCATTACTACTGGTCAGAATGCACCTACTTGGTTTTTGGTGGGGAGATTGCTCACTATCTAATACTTTATTTAGAAGAGATGCTAATGATTTTGCTGCCTACCTAGTGGATGCTGAAACTGGTGAGTTTCAAAAATCATTAAGTGATGGCCAGCGCGAACATGATCTAGAGCTAGCCCACTTTAATGTGGCAGCCGAGCTTGAAGATTTAGCATCAGCTGGAGTTTTATCAGCAGAGATTGATCCAGTTAGAGCATCTGATGGCGTAATAAGAAGGTATCGAAGATTGTGGAAGATGCTTAAAGAGCCGCAGATATTAGATGCATCAGATCGACAAGCGGTAGAACGTGCCATGCGAAGCTTGCAGGATTTAGGTTTTGCAGTTGAAGAGGTTGAGGTAACTACCACTGGGGATAAAGGATCAATTAAGTTTCAACCAAAGTTAGTTGCAGCCCGCTACCACGCAAATCGCTTAGAGGAGTTAATGGGATTACAAGCAGAGGAGTTACAAGCAAAGCGTTTGCTGGCATCCTATGATCGTTATAAAGCACGGGAGTTTCCACCATCAACACCACATTCAGTTGTAGTTAAACAGTGGCTATCTGATGTTTTCAAACGAGTAGTAGGTCAAGTGCCAGAGAATTTAAAGGGCAGAGTTGAGCCAGCACAGCTATTTCATGAAGTACTTGAGAATCGTTGGTACTTAGGTGAGAAGTTAGGCAAGGATGTTGGGCTAGATTTTGCAACCCAAGATTACATTGAAAAGGTTTTGCCATATCGAATGGATTCTGGAGTAGTGATTAAGTAGATGAGTTTTAATAAACCAATTGGTGGTTCAGGCTTTGGTAATGCCTTTGATCTATCCTCCCTTAAAAAACCTGCTACAGATCAACTACCAACTGTTGGTCTTGAGGTTACCCAAGCCAACTTAGTCTCTGAGTTTGTAACAAAATCAAAAGAAAAGGTAGTGGTATTACTTGCTTGGTCGCCAAGAAGTGCGCAAGCAAAAGAGATTTTAGAAACATTAGGTAAGTTAGAAAGGGCCGATAATGGCGCCTGGTTACTTGGCACAGTAAATGTTGACGCCCAGCCTGAGGTTGCCCAAGCTTTGCAGGTAAAAGCAGTACCAATTGCAATTGCAATTGTGGCCGAGCAACTCTTGCCACTATTTGAATCAGTACCAGCTCCAGAACAGGTGCGATTAGTAATTAATAAATTACTAGAGCTGGCATCTCAAAAAGGAGTAGGAAGTGCGCCAGTTGGATCAACTGAGATTCCAATGGAGCCAGAGGAGGAAGCAGCATATGCTGCAATGGAAAAGGGTGATTACAAAGCAGCAAAACTTTCCTATGAGGCATGGCTTAAACGCAAACCAAATGAGCAGGTAGCAATAGTTGGCTTATCTCAAGTTAATTTGATGATTCGAATTGATGGCCTAGACCCTGTATTAACTCTGCAAAATGCAAAGGATGATGATCTAACTAGCCAATTAATGTGTGCTGATATCCAGATTGCCTCCGGTGATTATGAGGCTGCATTTGATAGATTACTGAAAGTGATTAAGTCAAAAAGTGGTGCGGAGCGAGATCAGGCTAAGTCGCATCTAATCTCACTATTTAACTTAGTAGATCCAACCGATGCCAGGTTGATAAAGGCCCGAGCAGCGTTAGCAAGTGCGCTATTTTGAAAAACTTTAACAAAAGTGAGTTTCTAAAAAATGAGAATATCTACCTAAGCTCAATCTTCTTTCTCTTTGGCCTATCAATCATGTCACTAGCTCCAAGGACTCCTGATTTAAAAGCTAATCTTGGGATAAACAATGGCGCCTTCGGCACATTACTTTCAACTGCATCCTTAGGGTCAATTGTGATGTTGTTAATTGGCGGCCAGATTGTTCATAAGATCGGTGCTAAGCAGGCACTACGAATTGGCTCCACCACCGTTGCTATTTCATTTTCTATTCTTGTGCATACAAGGTCACCATTTGTATTTTTACTTGCAAATATCGCCGCCGGTGCTGGTATCTCGATTTATCACATTGCCTCCAGCGGTCACTCACTCCACCGCCAAGATGAGGTGGGCAGAGTTATTGTTCCCAAGCTGCATGGGGCATGGGCGGTTGGCGCGATGAGTACCGCAGCAATCGCTTTTTTAATCTCAACCCATGTTTCAATCGCCTGGCATATAACCACCTTAATGATCTGCATTTGGAGCCTGACCCAATTTAGTATTACTAAATTATCGCCAACCTTTCCACCAAAACCAGATGCAGATGATGATTACCAAGCTACTTCATTTAAGCAATTTAAATTTAAAGTTAATTGGTTCTTAAGTATTGGCTTCTTCTGCGCATCAATCATGGAGTTCACTATTGCTGACTGGGCAACCTTGTTTGGTAAGGAAGAACTCGGTATGGGTGCATCGGTTGCCACCCTTTGTTATTTAATTTATTTAATTGGGTTAATCATCGGCCGCTACGCAATTGGCTGGGCACTAAACCATGCAAGTGAGCGGTTTTGGATTAAAACAGGTGGGGTATTAGGTGGGGTTGGCTTCACTTCAATGCTGATCTCTTCCACACTAATTGTTGATAGCAATAAAAATATTGCCTTTAGCGTGGCATTTTTTGGCTTCTTCCTTGCCGGCCTTGGTTCATCTGCCCTTGCCCCAATCTTTTTCTCAATTGCCGGCAGGTTATCAAATGGCAGAAATGCCATCGCAGTTGCGCAACTTAGCTTTGTCAACACAACAATAATCTTTTTATCAAAAACTATTTTGGCTTGGGTAGTTGAATTAACCTCAATTACTACTGCACTACTTATTACTGGTGGTGCGATGTTTGCATTAGTTTACTTTGGAAAGAATGGCTCAACTGATCGAAATAGTTAGTCCCTAGGTTTTGCTATTACTTTGTAGGGGATGTACCACGATTTGTTTTTTCAATTACATCAGCAATATTTTTAAAAGATTTAGAGATAGGTACCTCTAAAAAGAGAGAGTGTGAATCCATGGTCGCCTGAGCGGGTTTAATCATCGAAGAAACCTTTAGCACTGGGGCTTTCTTTTTAACCCGCTTCTTCACTGCTTTGCGAGCGGCCGTCTTCTTAGCAGCAGGTTTCTTCTTTACACTCTTCTTTACTACCTTTGCCATTGCCAAAAAATAAAGGAAGATACAAAAAAATATCGATTTCGGGGGAATTACGGGGGGATAGCCCTTAAATAGATAATTCTTTAAATAATAATTGAGGGGCTAGCACCCTAAGTAATTTATTTACTACTTATCACCTCACGCTCAAATTTAAGCAACTTAGGTAAGTTCATTTAATGTTTGTTTCACGATGTTGCTTTTCAGCAACATACAGGGTTAAATCGAGAGTAGAGTAAGTCAACTTTGCAGAGGAGATACGAGGCACAATGATGCTTCAGCGAATGCCGAGACTTTGCGAATCTGCAATTTACAATCAAATCAGCATTATTTAGATTCTGGTATGCAAAAGTCCAACGTATCTAGGCCCATGCCACAGGTTATGTTGGTTGAAAATGATCGAACGCTACTGACGATGCTGGCAAATTCATTGGCACAATTTGGGCAAAATATTACCGCAATTGCTAGTAATCCAACTGATGCAATAAAACTTTTTCAGAAAGTAAATCCTGAGGTAGTTGTGCTAGATATCGATCTAGGGGATTCAATCGACGGAATTGAGCTGGCAAATATCATGCAAAAAAGTAATCCCAATATCGGCATCGTATTTCTCACCTCTTTTACTGATCACAGATTTGCGTTTATCTCGAAAAAAGAAACCCCTAAGAAATATATATATCTACGAAAGCAGGAAATTCACAATGTCAAAATGGTGTCGGACGCAATCTTTGAGGCAGCAACCAACTCACAAAAATACTATCCCGCCAGGCCGGTAGAAAAAAACTACTATTCGAATTTAAGTGATCGCGATATAGAGTTAATGCGCCATATTTCCAAAGGGTATTCCAATGTCAAAATTGCTAAAATACTAAAAATAGAATCAAAATCTTGCGAGAATGCCATTTCAAGACTGCTTAAAAAACTTGAGATACCACCGGATAAAGAGATAAATCAAAGAGTATTAATCACACAAAAGTATTTCGAGTTAACGGGAAGAAAAGTGATTTAATTGGATACCACAAAATTTTTTACTGGTATCGTTGGAAAAAATCTTGGGCTTAGATTTGATAATTGGGCAATAGATCTAACCTTCCTGCCTATTTTTATTGTGGTTTTCTTGGTGCCTTCAGTTTTTATCGAATCAGATTCCACCAAATCCTTTACGTTTTTTTCATATTGGGTAATTGAAAAGATATTTGCCTGGGGAAGTTGCCTACTAATTTGGTGGCTAGGCGCACATTTTATTTCAAAAAAAAGTGAAAAGAGTGTTTCATTTCTTTCGATCTGGGTGCTCGGATTTTTATGCGGATTTATTGGCTGCGCAGTTGGTGATATTTGTGCAAATTGGCTTGGACTTACCTTCACATTAGATTTTTATGCAAGATCTATTTACACAAGCTTAACCGGTATATCTGTCGTGTTGCTGACCTCTATGTTAGGCAGAGGCCGCAGAAGCTATCTTTTTTACCAGGGTGAAACCAGACGTGCGCTTGTAAAGCAGCGAATCTATAAAATTCGAAAGAGCATGACTTACCTGACTCACTTTGATATTTTACAAAATGAGATTGCAAGCAAGGTAATCGCGCTAAGTAACGGTAAATCCACTAAGAGTGATATCTCGAGATTAAGGCTTGCGCTCAGAGATTTATCACATGAGTTATCCGGTAATGCGTCAGATAAAAGATTACCAAAGCCAAACAAGAGCAGATACTTTAATCCCGATTTTTCACGCAAACTATTTTTAATAAGTCTTCGGAGCGAGCCGCTTAATCCAAATATTTTTACACTAGCATTTGGTGTTTTCATTTGCGTTCCAATTCTACAAATAGAACCTTCCTTCCAAAGTTTAATTCCCTGCCTTTGGGTACTCTTTGTAACCTTAATTATTCATAATGCGCAACACCATTACTGGAAAGTTAAGGCTCCAGTTAAGACAATGGCACTTTTGTCTTTTGACTTTATTAATGTTTTTATGGTGCTTATCGGGCTTGCTGCGTTGAGAAGTTATTTTGGATTTTATGAGGGCGTTACTGCTGCCCCATTTTTGATAGCAATGATTGCGGTTATCTATGCATTTTTTTATATTTTAGGCCATATCTCTCGAGTCAGTGATATTGCAGAATTAAACGCTAAGGAGTTTAGACAGGATGAGATCGCTAATATTCCCAGCCAGGAGATGCTTATTGCAGATGAAGAAAAGCGCCTGCAGCAGGCATGGGCAAAGTTTATCCACTCCGACCTTCAGTCATACCTATTAGCCATAGAGCTATCAAAGAGTCCAAGTGCTTCAAAATTAGTGGCGCCAGAGCTTAAAAAAAGAGTTGTAGGTTTCAAAAAAAGCATAGTTTACTTTGGTGATCAGAAAATCTTGAGTTTAACTGACTGCTTTAAATACCTAGATAACAAGTGGAGTGGAATTTTGAGTATAAAGGTGAACACCGAGAGAATTTCTAAGAGTACGAAAATCAAACCGCAGGCAATTGCAGATCTTAAAGATCTACTAAATGAATTAGCTTTGAATGCGGTCAAACATGGCGGTGCTGAGTTATTAAGTATTGAGGTTAAAAGTGATGGAAACCATTCACTAGTCGTGCTAGCCGAAAATGATGGAGCTCCGTTAGGCACAATTAAGCCTGGGCTTGGTACAGCTATTTTTGATCTTTTGTGTGGCAAAAATTGGAGCTTGAAAAATTACCGGGGAATGATTGTTTTCACTGGTCGCATTTATAACTCATGATTGGTATTCACTTCACAAATTTATAAAGTAATTACGCGATAGAAATGATCTTGATTGCGGAAGAGCACAGAGAGTAAAGATTTGTGATTATGGTGGGTTAGCACCCTATACAAATTTCATTTTCAAACAATAAAAAAAGTAAGGCTTACAATTTGTAAGTATGAAAAACGTTCGCCCGAAAGTGATTGTCCTACCCAAAATAGTAGGTGCGTGTTGATCACGGGTCGACTATCTGGACTCTCGATTGTAGTTCCGGTGTATAACGAAGAAAAAACTGTAGTAAGAGTCTTGTCTGATTTGCTGGGGCTAGAAGTTGATTTCCCTCTTGAGATAATTGTTGTTGATGATGGTTCTAGTGATGGAACTGCAGAAAAAATCAAAGGGTTTACAGAATCTGCAAATATAAAATTTATTAGGATTGAAGAAAATCAAGGTAAAGGGCATTCAGTTCAGCAGGGCATCCATGCGGCATCCTTATCGCATCTTCTGATTTTTGATGCAGACGAAGAATATTTTGTCACTGATATTCCAAAGCTATTTTTTGCAATTCAGCAAGGTTACTCTGATGTAGTTTTTGGAGTGAGGGTGCGTGGTGTAAATACGATGCAGCCATCACTGGTTCACGCAATTGGTCGCAGACTAATGACACTTTTTGCAAATGTACTTTATGGAACTGCGATTTCTGATTTACATACCTGCTTAAAATTAGTACCGGTCGAGTTATTAATCGATTGTGAACTAAAGGAAAATGGATTTGGCTTAGACACAGAGCTAACTTGCCATCTTCTGCGAAGTAAAATCCATCCGTTTGAAGTACCAATAACCTACGTAGGTCGAAGTATCCAAGATGGAAAGAAAATTCAAATTCGTGACGCGGTAGTCTCATTTAAAATTATGCTAGTGATGCGTTTCTCACGAAGAAACAAGTTATCGGTAAAAACATATGCCTAGATTCTCTTCCAAGAATATCAAGTTACATAGTTCATCTAACTTTATTGTTAAATCTTTGGCGCTATCGAGTATTGTTTTGGGTCGCACAATTGCAGATGGAAAAAAAATCAGATTTAAAGATGCCTTGATCTGCTTTAAAATTATCACACAAGTAAAGTTTTTTGGTAGTACTTTGCCAAGGACTGCGGAATTTGATCTTTACCGCCTTCAACGGTTAGCATCAAAAGTGATGTAAAAAAATGAAACGAACAAATTATTTAATTAGATTTTTCCTAAAAAGTATCTTAACTCTTGGGGTGTTATTTCTAGCAGGAACCATGATCTATGCTGCTTATTTTCAAAGCGGTAAAGGCAACTTGCTCTCCAAGCCTTCGTTTATTATGACCGCACCAATTGGAAATGTTTCAATAGTTTTGAGCACGCCAGGTACCGTTATAAATACAAATGACTTCCAGCTGACACCATCGCTTCGGGAACCAATTAGCAGTATTAATGTAAAGGTAGGGGACCTTGTAACTAAAGGACAGGTGTTAGGAACTCTCAACGACGCGAAGCAATTACGTGATTTGGCATCGGCAAAATTCCTATTAACAAGTTCTAAAGCCTATGCAGCAGGTAGTAATCCACAGCCTAACTTGCAAACTGCATTAGCAAACTTAGAATCGAGTCAAGCTAATTATAATTATGCCTTAGATCAGCTAAATCAAACAAAGTTAATTTCACCCATAGATGGAGTGGTTTCAGTAGTCAATGGAGCAGTTGGTGAGTATCCGCTCCCGGATTACTATCAGCAAACTGGTGGCAAATACCCAATGTTTCTTGTAAGTTCAAACTTACCGCCGCAATTTCAGTCAATAGTTGACATTACCGATGGCTCCAAGCTATTTGTTGGAAAGCTCGTCTCTGTGGTATTCAATCTTCCAAAACCACAAACTCAGCAGAAAGGTAATTTTCAAAAATCTGCTTCACCTTCACCGAAGCCATCATCTAGTGCCTCACCACCTGAATCCACTAGCCCATTAGTCCCAACCACTTATAACGGAACTATTAGCTCATTGACTCCAATCCCAGCAGCGGTGGGTGTAAAACCTGGGATTCAAGTTAATGTAGATTTTAATCAAAAGATTCCGAACATTAACCCTGGGCTCACCGGCTTACTTAAATCTGTGGTGATTGCTGCGAGTCAAGTGGTAAATGTACCGAACGAAGCAATTCACCCTTATGGTGGTTTATATCGAGTAAATGTAGTTTCATATGTTAATAATAAAAAAATTACAACCCCAAAACTAGTAACGCTGGGTGTTGTCGGAGATACAAGCACTCAGATACTTGCAGGCATTAAGGTTGGCGATCAAATTGAAGTCAGTTATAAATAGCATTTAAGTTAATCAATCCATGACAAATAAGAGATTTAACAAAACTTTTTTTAGCAATCTAGTACTTATTGCCCTTGTTTTTGCACTGGTTTTGGCTGGCTTTTGGGGGCCACAAATCGTTAGAGCAATGGGGATACCAATTGATCCGGCCCGTTTCACCGCAGTTTATTTTCAAAATCCAGAGATAGTGGCAAAGGGGATTGCTGCGGGTGATTTAGTTGTATTTGGGATTACTAATGGTGACCGTCTAGCTCACAAAATTTCCTGGCAAATGAAAAGCGGCAATACTACATTGCAAAGCGGAGTCGAAGAGATTGCAGGTAACTCTGATAAGTTGATTGCAAAGCAATCAACTGGTGCGGCTGTCGGCAGCAGGCTAGAGATTTATGCTGGTGACCTTAAGACCCCGATCAGCGTTTGGGTGGTTGGGTAGATGCCTAAAAAAAGAGTTGTGATTGTCTCCGATGCCCTAGCGCCATGGCATATCGGTGGGAAAGAGGAGCGCTATTCACAGCTTGCTAGGCACTTTCATAGCGATGACATTGAAATAATTTTTGCAACCATGAAGTGGTGGGATGGAGAAGATCCACCTGGTTACGTATCTATTTGCCCAAGATATTCAATGTACAACTCTGATGGCAGCCGATCGATTTATCAAAGTATTCGTTTTGCTATTGCTTGCCTAAAGATCTATAGATTAAAGCCTGATTTGATCGAGGCTGATCAAATTCCATTTTTGCAGATTTTTACACTCTGGTTTGTAGCAAAGCTAAAAAGAATTCCATTAACCGTAACTTGGCATGAGGTATGGGGTAAGGAGTACTGGCAAAGGTATTTACCAAATCTTGGTAACCTAGCTGCTCTCTGCGAGAAGTTAACAATTCGCCTGCCAGATCGAATAATCTCAAACTCTGATTTTACCGCCAGTCGCCTGCGCTCATTTGGGGTAGCAGATAATCGACTATCAGTCATTGAGAATAAATTAGATTTTAGTTCTATTAATGAGGCGACCACAGATCTAGCTGGCTATGAAATCCTCTATGTCGGGCGCTTAATTGCCCATAAGCGAGTTGAGATTTTAATTGAGGCAATGAAAATTCTGGCACGCACGCACCCAAATATTCGTATGGGCATAATCGGAGATGGTCCGGAAAGTAACAGACTTAAGCAGATCACACATGATGCCAAGCTTGATGGCAACATAACATTTCTTGGTGAAATTTCAAATCATCAAGATGTCCTTGGTGTCATGAAGAAATCATTTATATTTGTCAGCGCCTCAGAGCGTGAGGGTTATGGACAATCTGTTCGAGAAGCTCTCTACCTCGGACTTTACGTCATTGTCGCAGATAATCCAGATAATGCAGCTGCCAAATTTGTTGGAACCTATCATAACGGGATAGTGCTTGAAAAAAATATACCAGCTCTTTATGCCAGTACTATTGAAAGTTTATTGACAAAGCAATCGCTAACTACTGTATCAAATTTTGAAATCAATTCAGAAACAATAAGCTCTGCTTATCTTCAGGAGTGGGAAGAGTTGCTATTGTGAAAAACTCACTAACTTTTACGATAGCAATTTGTTCACTAAATGGTGAAAATCGACTTCCAGCCACATTAAAAGCTTTATTTGATCAGATTCCACATGGGACCCCGGTGATTGTTATAGACGATGGTTCTACTGATAAGACTAGTGAGATCGCTAAACAATATGGGGCAACTGTTATTCGACATAAAGTAAATATGGGTTATGGGCATGTACGTCAGTCAGCTGTTGAGGCCTGCCAAACCGAGATCTTGGCATTTATAGATGATTCATGTTTAGTCAGCCGCGATTGGTTTTTGACATTACAAAAAGATTGGCAAGAAATGCACTTAAACATTGTTGCATTGGCCGGGCCAGTAATGCCTATTAGTATGGGAGACAAGAAGAGCTATTTAAATCGAAACAATCCTTTTGCTCCGATTCGTTCATTGAATGGAAAAGTAATAACTTTTTCAAAACGATTAAATAGATACATTTTCCCAACACACTCCATGCACTCTGGCTATATTCAATCTGTCGGAAATGGGAATCTATCCTTTAAAGTTGCAGCAATTTCTAAGATAGGTGGATATAACATCAAATTGGTGCAAGGTGGTGAAGATGGAGATCTATGCGCACGGATTCAAAAGGAATTTGGCCCGAATTCCATTTATTTTGATGAGAAACTCTGGGTAACTTACGATGCAGAAACATTTATGAAATCTTTGCACAGAAGTTACAGATACGGAGGTACCTCCGCACGGGCCTGGTTGTGCAATGGTGGAATTCCTACGTTCTTACCTATCCCAGCTTCCTTTGCATCAGTCTTATTTTTGAGTATTTCAAGCGCTTCTTGGGTAGCGTCCATTGTATTTCTTATCGCTTATCCGATTGTCGTCTCTAAAGGCAAGTCATCAAAAAAATCTGTGTATGAATTGAATACTTTCATTGATCCGTATATACGACTTATTTATGAAATCTTTAATAATTTAGGTTTTATAAGTGGGCTTATCTTAAGTATAACTTTCTTAAATAAGTTTAGGCGAGAACAAAAAGTAGATAAAAAATGATACAAAAACTACTTCCAAAGATTGAGATTGTTGATGTGTTGTTCTATACGCCAGTAGCTATAATTGTTTTTACCCAGTTTTTACCGAGTAACGCAATCCTAGGATTGCTTAGCATGCTTGTAGTCTGCACATTTCCAGGTTATGCGCTTCTAACTAGATTCAAACTTCACAGATCAAGTAGATTTCAAGATCTATTCTTTAGTGTACTTCTATCTATTCTGATCCTGCAAAGCGTTTACACAGCATACTCCGTTTTTTGCTATGGAATTGGACTCGAAAACTCTATAACCAAACCACAGGTTTTCCTGCTTTCCATAATCATTCTAATCATGAGCTCCCACTCTATAAGAAAAGAAATGAAAGGCAATTCAAGCCATGAACTGATCTTCGACCATCTTGATAATTTAAGAACTAAGAAATTTGTAATTTGCCTAATTCCTCTGATGCTGCCACTTATTTCATTGATTGCCGTTATTAGGCTTAATTCACGAAACGACTCAATCACCACTGGAGTATTTCTTTACTCAAATATTGGAATACTATTGATACTCTGTTCAGGAGTAGTTTTAAATAGATCAGTAGGATTGCATTACATACTTTTTTATTGCACCCTCCTAGCCTTTCTTTTTGGTTCAACTTTTCGCGGCGATGGAGGGTTTTGGGGTTGGGATATAAATCAAGAGTTTGCAGTAGCAATGCGAGTGCTTCTAGAGCAGCATTGGATTCCGATATCCGACAGTGCATATCATGCGATGCTGTCTATATCTATTTTACCAGTTGTGATTTCATTTTTAACCAAGTTTAGCCTCACTATTATCTTTAAGCTTTTTTATCCGCTTATTGGTGCGCTTATCCCACTCGCTATGTACAGTCTTTTAAGACGCTTTGTTCGCAACTCAATTGCAATGCCTGTGGTAATCATTGAAACTGTCGGCTCTATTTCATATATTCAACAAATGACTGCTCTTGCGCGACAAGTTGTAGGTTTAGCATTTTTTGTTGGCATACTTTTAGTGTTGTTTGATCCAATTTGGGATCGTAAAAAGAAAGTCAAAGTCCTGCTACTTTTTGTATTTGGCCTTTCATTTTCCCATTACTCCTCTGCTTATCTGTGTTCGATCATTTTTGTATTTGCTGGCCTACTTTCTTTAATGTTAAGCAAAGTTGGGCCCATTCGCTCTAAGACATTGATTCCCATGACAACGCTTCGCTTAGGTTTATCAATTTTAGCGATAACATTCTTATGGAACGGAGTTTTGAATAACTCTGCACAAGATATAAATACGATTTCTAAAAGCTTAGTGAGCAAAGGGCCGCAATTTCTTCCAAATCAATCTGGTAGCTTTATTGATCGCTGGCTGCGAGGAGCATCTAATTCCGTTGAACCAACGCCCATAGAGTTTAAGTCTGCTGTATTAAAATATAATGCCTACAATTTCCCTAACCTCCAACCAAGTCCCGTTTCTCTCACCTACGACATAACTGCAGCAAAATATCCAACAAATAAACCACCCTTAGGTACATCTGTAGCTATGCTCTTTTATTGGCTGTATGCCCTTATTAATACCACATTCCAATTTTTGGTTTTACTCCAAGTTTTTCTTGCCATGAAGTTCGCTATAAATTTTCTTCATAAAAGAAGGGAGGGGGTATTTGATCTGGAACAGTCAAAGATGTTCACTGTGTTGCTGGACTTAATTCCTTTAACATCCGTTTCACTTTTAATGGCATTCGTCTTGCGTACCTCAGGAACTGCAGGAACTTACTATAATCCCGAAAGAGCAGGGTTTCAATTAGCTCTTATTTTTTCGTTATCAGTAGCTATCCTACTTGAAAGATTTATAAGTTGGACAAAACAATCCCGATATCTTTGGCTCACACTACTGCTTCTTTCATCTTTTGTATTCTTGCAATCAGCTACTGGTTTAGTGGGTTATGTTTACGGATCTCCAAGTTCTAGATTAAGTTCAACTATAAATGATGATGGCTCCTTTGTTATCTCTGAGAATGAAAAAAGTGCAGCTAATTGGATAGATCTAAATACTCCAAAAAATTCCTATTTGCAGAGTGACGTTACTGCTAACTTAGTAAGCTCGCAAAAGAATATTTTTCAAGTTAAACCGTTCATAGCCCAGACAACGCCTTTTGGATTTTTTCTCGGTTCATATATTTATTTGTCAAAATCTAACCTAGAAAGCGGTATAACACGTCAAAGTATTGGTCAGATCACCTTGACTAGAGTTCCATTTGATTTTTTAGATCAAAATCTATCTGTCGTGTATTCATCTGGGGGTGCTCGTGTCTATCGCTAGTGCACCCAGAGTCTCAGTACTAATTATTGTAAAGGATGAGCCTGAGATAGAGAAGAGTTTAGAATCTCTTGAAATTCAATGCAAAGAAATAAAGGCTGAATGCATAGTTGTGGATGCGTCTGAACATCGACTTGATTCAATAAGAGCCAAACACCCATGGGTGCACTGGATTGATTATCAACAACCTGTTGGCCAAAAATTCACAATTCCGCAACAAAGAAATATTGCTGTTGCGAGATCAAATGGCGAAATACTTGTCTTTTGCGATGCTAGTGGTGAACCGTGTAAAAGTTGGTTAAAGGCGTTGGTAGAGCCGATTCTAGAAGGTAGGGCCAAAATTACGGGTGGACCCGTGGTAATTTCCTCGCAAGCATCGCCTGATTTTGGTTTCAATAACCAAGCATATGGTTCTGAAATTATGTTGCCAACTACTGCAAATATTGCTTTCACACGGGACGCTTTTGATTTAGCAGGTGGTTTCGATGAAACCTTACCATCCGGAGAGGATGCTGCATTTGTGTGGACCCTGAATAGAAATAACATCCATCAGTTTGCTACTCCATCGGCAATTATGGGTTTAGATCATGGAACAACACGCCGCGAAATTATACGGGCGTGGCGGTATGGCAAGGCGACATCCTCCTTACTTCATAAATTTCCCGAACAAAGAAAAATAAAGCAAAGCAGTAACCCTGAAATAATTATTTATCCGATTTTGTTATTGATAATGTTAAGTGGCTTTGCATCCCTGTCAGTTAATTTAAAGGCATCAATAGCTATTAATCTATCATTGATTGCAATCTATTGTTTACTTGCATATAAGAATAGAAAAGCTCGTCGTCCATGGTTTGGTTTAGTATTCAAAACAATCCATGCATTTTCCATGTGTCGAGAAAGCTTAAGAAGAAAAATCTTTCACAGATCAAAATACGGAGTCATATCATACCCAGTAGATAGCTCACGGTATTTGGTCGAGCTAGAAAAAGCATTGACAAAATCAGAATTTACATTGCACGAATTTTATCAACTAACATCGTCAGCAACCATAAATACTTTACTCCTACCAATAACGCCATTACTTATGCGTATACATGGTTATAGGATTCTCCACATACACTGGCTTTTTCAGTTTAAACTTCATTGGCAGGTTTCCAAAAAGTGGAAATATATCATGCGTAAATGGTTTGCTTTTTGGATATTAACCACAAAAATATTCCGGATCAAAATAATCTGGACAGTTCATGATCCTCTTCCCCATGAGCAGATTTTCGATAACGATTTAGTGGCAGCAAAGATGCTGCTGAATAATTGCAGTTCGTTGATAGCTCTCAACAAACATTCCTTACAACACTTGCAAATTGAAAACAATAATTCCAAAATCGTTTTAATTCCAGAGGGTCCGCTGATCATGTCGACAACTAAAGAGAAATTAGAGCACAGAAATTATTTAAAAGTAGCACCAACAAAGAAACTTATTGTTCTTGCCGGATACCTTCAGTCTTATAAGGGTATAACTTCTTTGCTTGAGGGTGCATTTACCCTTCCAAGTGCCTTTGCGATTAGAGTTGCCGGTAGCGCGGGTGCGCAGTATCAAAAAGAGCTGGAATTGATACTCTTTAAATTAAAATCGCAGAATATTGATGTTGACATTACTTTTAATCGCTTGACCGACGATGAATATGGGGGGTACTTAAAATCTGCTGACTTTATCTGTATTCCGTTTAAGGAAATCAATAACTCCGGATCCATAAATTCAGCGCTCTGCTCAGGTGTACCGGTGATAATTCCAAATATTGCTTCACTGGATTGGGTTCCAAAGGCTGCCCGCTTGGATATTCCTTATGACTCCAATGGAAAATTTGATTTTAAGGAGCTATTTTGCTCTCTTGAGCTGTTGAGTGTGACAGAGTATGAAACTATGCGAAAAGAAGCCTTAAATTGGGCTTCAACTTTGTCTTGGCAAGATGTTGCAAACCAGCATATTGATCTCTACAAGAAGGTGGGTGGGGAAAATGAGTAATGAATTGCTGCACCTCAAGATAGAAAAGCCCAAAGAAGTCACATTTGTGCTAATTGCGTTTAATGAAAGTAACGGCATATTAGATTGTATTTCATCAGTTTTAAATCAAGATATTGAAGCATCAGAAGTCAATATTGCAGTATTAGTTGTAGATGATGGGTCAACTGATGGGACCGCAGATCTAGTGGAAAAAAATTTTAGATCGAAAGTTAAAGTGATTAGGCAAGAAAATATGGGACGTGGGTATGCAAGACTCAAAGGAATTGAAAGCGTTGAAACTCCACTCATTGCTATGGTGGACTCTGACATTCGCCTGCCTACTAATTGGCTCACAATTTGTTTAGAGAATTTGGACTCTAATGCCGGTGTTGGAGGAGTTGCAGTGCCAGATGGCGACTGTACAACTATACAGAGAATTTTCAATTTGAATCCCAAAGTAAAAACCGGATCAATCTATGTTACCGGAAATAATGCTTTATTTCGTACCGATGTGCTTAAGGATTCTGGTCGGGAATGGTTGACACCGTTAGGTGAGGATTTTCGCTTGAACCATGCATTGCTGAAGCGGGGGTTTAAGTTACAAAGGATAGATAATCTTGTTGTCCAGCACGTTGAATGCAAGACATACAGAGATTCAATAGAGTGGTTTTATATTTCTGGCGTGGACGCGACACGGTTATGGCTAGAATTCAGGAAGACTCGAATTCCAGATTTAGCAGCTGTTGCGTTTATTGGATCAGTTGTGACTGTCCCGCTTCTTGTCCCATTATTAGGCTCTTGGTTCTCCATTTTGCCATTCTTACTAATATCGCTAGTTGGGTTAATCCACCTATTATCAAAATTTTATTGCCGCACAAATTATCTAGGCTTTATGGTCGCATGGCTGCCGAATAGTGTTTTGATGCTATCTTACTTTTTGGGCCGGATATCTGGAATTGTGTCACTTATTGTGTTCAGAATTGAGAGAAATTGAAAAAGGACCCAAAGGCTAAGCACAATTCCAAAAGAATAAATTTAGATTCATTTTTGTCATTGATTTCCACTGCCAAATGGATTCTAGGAAAGCGACACAGTACCATTCTAGTTTTAGCATCTATAAGTCAAATTATTGTTGCACTGTTGGATGTTTTGTTTTTAGCCTTAATTGGTCCCTTAGTAATTTACTTTTCTGATAACTCGGCAACGGATGACAAATTTTCGATTTTAGGTAGATTTACTATCGCCAGTGAAAAGATTTTCATTCTGATAGTTCTAATTGTTTTAGTTAAGAATATTGCAGGACTTGTGATTCAAAGATTGTTATTAAGTTCATTTGCCATTCGTGAGGCAGAAGTTAGCACAGCTTTAGTTCAGGCAGCACTATTTAATCAGAATGACAACCGTCAGACTTTACATTCCTCAAGTCTTTTGCAAACTTTCACAGCTACGATCACTTTGGTATTTGGAAATTTATTTAAGCCTTTGATTGTATTCATCGGAGAGTTAGCAACATTAAGTGCGGTAATCATTGGGTTATTAATTATCAATACAAAAATAGCAATAGCTGCAATTTGCTATTTTGTAATTTTTGGATATCTTATAATTTGGTATTTAGGGAAGAAGCAACAGACCATTGGTAAAAATTCTTTTGAGCAGGGCAGAGAATTACTGCGCTCTTTCACTGAGATTCGACTAATGAATCGTGAATTAAGATTTGCGCATAAAGACCTAGATGCGCTCCTGGTACTTAATCAATCAAAAATAAATCATGCCAAACTTATTTCCGAATCAGTATTTCTTACCGCAATACCAAGATACTTATTCGAAATAATTTTTTTATTTGGAATTGGCTTTATGATTCTTCTTTCACAATATTCCCCAAAAAGCCAACCAGTACTTTCAACTTTATCATTGCTAGTAGCAGCTGGATATCGAATTTTACCGTCATTGAATTATATAACCATTGCTATTGGAAATTTTAGAAACTCAATTTCACCATTGCAGAGCTTAGATTCTCTGGGCCGTCAGTTTAATACCCGACTTACTGATTTAAAATTTAGTAAATTCAGTAATAACCGGGAAAGGCAGCGATTTGGTGGTGATTTACATTTAGAAAATGTTAGTTACCGTTATCCGATCTCCAAAAAGAGTATTTATACTGATTTTAACTTAGTAATAAAGTCAGGTACGACGTTACTTATTCAAGGGCCCAGTGGATCAGGTAAAACGACATTCATAGAACTAGTATCTGGATCACTAACGCCTCAGCAGGGCCGAATATATACCCTTGCTGGGAAACAGGAAATTGCTATGAATAGATCGATTATTGGGATTAGTTATTTGAGTCAAGATGTTCCATTACTTGATGAATCATTCGCATACAATATTGCACTACGCGAGCCTCTAGAAAAAGACTTTACGCGCCTAACTTATGCGGCAAATGAAGCTGGGATTTTAGATCTAATCCTACAAAGTCCTTTGGGATTCAACTCACAGATCGGTGAAAATGGCGCTCAGCTTTCGGCAGGAGAGCGGCAGCGACTTGGAATTGCTCGAAGCCTTTATTCCGAACCTGCACTGCTAATTCTGGATGAGCCAACTGCAAATCTAGATGCTTTCTCCGAAAACTTAATTTGGGACAGCTTGATAAAACTAAAAGGTAAACTCACCATTTTAATTGTGAGTCATAGGACTGTGCCTGAGTATGTATTTGATACTCTGCTTAAACTACCGAATAGCAAATCAAAATGAAGAGTAAAAACTTAATTTGTACAAGCATCGACGATAATTATTTGTGGCCCTGGATGGTTATGGTTTACTCTGCTGCGCTAAATAGTAAACGTAAAGATTTTCGAATAATTCTGGCGAATGTGAATGGGATGCTTTCTAAAAAAAATGTAACAATTGCAGAAAAATTCGTGGAATCTGTCGGTATAAGTATAGAAATTGTGGAAATAAATACATCACTAAACCCAACCTTTAAACACCAATTCAATCTCACCGTCTATTCACGCTTATTTTTAATCGATAAATTAAACGAAGATTTTATTTGGTTTGATGCAGACCTACTTCTGATGCCTGGGTGGGATAAAATTTTTACAGAATTTGGGTGTAAATCCAAAGATAATGAAATAATTTATGGAGTTCTAGATTCCAAGCTAACCCTTGAACTTTTATCAAAAAGTAAAAATCAGGCATATGTAAGACGTACCGGACAATATGTAAATTCTGGAGTAATCAAGGTTCGTACCAAAGAATGGAAGAAACTGTTTAAGGAATCTGATTGGGTATACTTGGTTCTGAATCGAGAAAAATATGGGTTCGCGTATCATGATCAAGATATTCTTAATTATCTTTGTGCTGAACACATCAATTTATTGCCGGCCGGTTTCAACTACATTGTCGGAGATCAGATCTCATTTGAAGAAAGAATCTTTATTAAGCATTATGCCGGTGGACCTAAGCCCTGGAAACTTGATAAAGCTGGTAAAGAATTTCTTTTAGCTGCGCAAGGTGCAAAATACTTTTCACCTAAAAATTGGATTACCCAATCAGCCGACACAGTACTCCATTATCCGCTCTATTGGCAGGTAGAAAATGAGCTATTAAGCTATCTGCAGGAAGTTGGGTTTGGTTCATATCAGTCAGTAGTAGATTTACGAAATAGTGTTATAAAAAAGCTTGACACATTTTCCTTCCTGAAAAATTGTCTAATTCAACTAATTACTCGAAAATATTTTTCATGACTGCTCTAATCTCTAGTGAATTTCCACTCATGCATCAAATAGCCTTCACGTCCCGGCCTGGTGTTTATAAACTCGGTCAAAATTCTTTGAAAATAAAGGCGCAGTTTGGAGAAGATAATTATCGACTATGGAGTTTAGAGGCTGCTAACAACTTCCTGAGAGATTTCTACCCTATCTCGGTAGTAAGCGCTTTCGATACTCTCATTCCTTATGCCTTTAAATCTGACTTGGTACGGTACTGCTTAGTTAATACATTTGGAGGAACTTATTCTGACTTAAGTATCTGTAGATTAAAACCTTTTTCTGCCCAAGGACACAACATGGTTATTTTTCGAGATGGTAATTCAAATCGAACAAGTTGGAAGGTAAATAACAGTTTATTCTATTCACAACCGAACAATCCGATCTTGATTGATGCCATAGAACAGATTGTTTCCAACGTGGGCAATAGGTACTATGGTCATGATCCTCACTTCAATACTGGTCCAAGCGTCTTTGGCCGTGCAACTGCTAAGTTTGGAAATGACATGGATCTGCTTGTCGGGCAATATTTGTGGTTAAAACATCGAAAAAATAAATTTATTTTGCCTGGTAACAATGTTGTAGCAAGGGGTAAGCGCGGAGGAGCATTCAAGGGTGGTGTCTCTGGAGTTATAGGTGGTAATAATTACAATGAAATATGGGCTAAGCGGGCGGTTTATGGGGAAATTAATGATGATATTCGATGACCATAAACACTTCCACAGAAATGATTAGGCTGGCAGAGATGCTTGCTGAGGGTATTGATTTTGTTCGAGTTGACTTCTACCTAATTGATAAGCAAATCTATTTTTCAGAAATTACTAATTTTCCACCGGCAGGCAATATACGTTTTATGCCAGGATTTTTCGAAAAAACCATAACTTCTTATTGGAAGTATTTTGACGATTGCAATTTTAGGAATTGAGGTTTACCTAGGTGATGTACATTAGTGAACAAAAGTTAATTTGGTTTGGAGGGATGTTTTATTCAATAAGAATCACGGCATCATTGCTATTTATTCATAAGTGCCTTGCTGGCTTGATTCTTCGGATCTTGAAAAAAGATGCATGTATAGAAGGAACTGCTGGTAATTTGCGACTGCTGACGAAATCAGTATTTGGTCCAACAGGAACGATTATTGAGATACCAAAAGACAAAGTCATCTATGATAATTTTTTGCGGGAAGGTTTCTGGGCTCTGTCCACCTCATACTTCATCACTAAACGTCTACGAAAATTGAAACAGCCTCTAATCGTCGACCTAGGGGCACATGTTGGTTTGGTGAGTTTGCAGTCAATTAAGATGAATTTTGATAGGGGTAAAGTAATTGCTGTTGAAGCTTTACCTAATCATTTTGCTTCACTTGTGCGAAATATTGGATCGGACAGAGTTACTGCTTTTTGCGGTGCGCTAGTTAGCGATTCCTGCGAACAAAATATTAAGATGACAGTTGATCAGGAAAACTATGGAAACTCCAGTGTTTTTGAATCATTTGCCCCAGTAGGTCTTGCTCGTTCATACCAAATTGAAGTTCCGATCATTCCAATAGATCTAGTGACCAAGGCTATAAATGGATCAGGATTTATATTGAAATCTGATCTCCAGGGATACGACGCTGGGGTACTAGCTAATTTTGGTGATGATTTTTGGAGATTTTGCCTAGGAGGAGTGATCGAAGTAAATGCACACAGCGAAATTAAATCAGTGGACATTGAAACTATTCTGAGAAGATTCCAGAATTATCGATACCTATCTTGGCAACCATTTAATATTGGAAGAATCTCGGATAAAGAAATTTTTGATTTTTGGACGGCAAGAAATAATCTAGAAAGAGATGTATTTTTCTGGTGATTCATAGTTGATGACGCAGTCAAGTGGGTTGTGAGGGACTCGAACTACATATCCTTCATAGACCACATATGGATTCAATTGATCTTGATCCACAACCCATATTAGGGATGGGGTCTGACATTTACTAAATTTTGAACCGATTTAGGAATTTTCCTTGATGATAAGATTCTCTACATGAAAATTGAAAAAACAATTCGTAAACTACTAAATCCATATGATGGTCGAAATTATGGTCGACATCATTTAAGGAATTTCTTAGAAAAGAATGCTTCGAGAATAGTTGATGTTTTGGATATAGGAGCGGGGAATGGCGAGGACTTAGCGATTGTTCAGTCAATCATTGCCGACTCTAGAATAAAGGCGTGTGAATGGGATATACAAAACTGCGAGAAATTAGAATCTTTCGGTGCAGAAGTTTTTCAATGCGATTTAGAACGTGATCTGTTACCTTATAGAGATTCAAAATTTGACCTCATAATTGCGGACCAGATATTTGAACATATTAAGGATATTTTTTGGGTTACACATGAAGTTTCAAGAACCCTAAAGGTGGGGGGGTATTTGTATATTGCCGTTCCAAATCTTGCATCATTTCACAATCGAATTTTACTCCTATTCGGCCGCCAACCAACATGTAATTATTCAATCGGTCCACATGTGAGAGTGTATACCGTTGGAGATTTGAAAAATTTTTTTGGAAGCGGGTCGGACGATGTCTGGAAATTAGTAAGCGTTGGAGGTTCTAACTTTTATCCATTCCCGAAACCATTTTCTACGCTATTAGCAAAAGCTTTCCCGAAGGCTGCTGTTGGTAGCGTTCTAATATTTGAAAAAGTCAGATCCTACAATGGACATTTTCTAGACTTGCCAAAAGGCTTAGAGACAAATTTCTTCGTAGGCGAATGTCCTTAATTCAACTGGGATAAAGATCTCACACAAATTGAAGTGGGTTGTGAGGGAATTGAAGCGTCAAATCCTTGATTGAAAACTTTCGATTTTTGTGGGAGGTTGTTATCAACTAATCAAATCTAAAACCTGTCGGGCAAGGATCTCCTGTATATCGATCGTTGATACAGATAGATGCGAACCATCCCGATACACATTTATGTTGTTCAATATAGCTGGACATATTTCACCTTTGCACAAGTAAAGTCTTGAGTCGAAATAAGTTGTTCGATAATTACTAACTGTTTTAGTCATTTGAGTTTCTGCACTTTTGGTATTTTTTAAATCGCATTTTCTAGAATTTCTCCAATTCAACGAAAGGCAAGTTACGCTATCTTTCCCTGGATATGGTGTATCTCCGATAACCGCAACCTTTATTTCTGGATTTATTTCTGAGATAAAATCGATTTGTGAACGCACGTATAAATTCGCTGCTAGTTTCATTGCAGTGTATGTTGCTGCACTACCTTCGGTCAGATTTGAAATGATAACAATCCTGGGCTTGCTCGTATTTATATATTGCAAAAGATTTTTTTCCCAGATTATGCAATTAGGATTTATGACTTTGGCATCAGACTTTAACAAAATTGCAGGACAGGAAGATTTTGTCGCAACGCGAAGTTTGAATCCCCGTGTTGCCGATGTTTTTTCAAAGCCAGAAAACCACTGCGAAGCATGAGAATCGCCGACAAGCATAATTAAATTATTCGAATGTAAATCGCCGAAATCACATCCTTGTGTCTTTGGTTTGACTACTTTTGCGTTGGCTTCACACCCAAGATCATAAATAATGGGACGAGCGTTGTTAATCTCAAATAGTTGACTGCTCTGATTTATAGAAAATCCCCGGCTCCATGCTAGGACACAAAGTGTCAAAATAGGCAGAAAGACCGATACCCAAAACTTGCTTGATCTAAAAAAATTATTTCCAAATCGAATCGGGTTTTCAAAATTAGCTGTTAAAAATTTTGCCAAAAGTAAGCTGCATAGAAATATTCCTATGGCTTGAAATTTGCTAATTCTTTCGGAGTAAACCAATATTATCGCAATAATTGGCCAATGAATTAGATACAAGGAGTAAGAAATATTCCCTATTTCTTCCAGTGGTTTAAAAAAAGTGCTTGAAAAGCCAACATAGATAATGACTCCAGTTCCCATAACAAGTATAAGAGTAAAAAATTGGATCAAGTTGCTATTGGGTTTGGCATATATGAGACAACATAAGACTAAGAACGAAAAAAGAAGCAAAGTTATGGAATTTACAATTTTATTCAACCTACCTGGTCGAAGAGTTGCAACAAAAGCGCCAACTAAAAACTCCCACGAACGCGAAGTCGGTGAGAAAAAAGAAGCTGTTGGATAAAAATGTGGAGTAATTATGGAAGCGATGAAGAGAGTAGGTAAAGCTACATAATAAAGAGTTCTCCATCTAAATAGAGTTAACAACAATAGTGGCCAAAATAGATAAAATTGCTCCTCAATACCTAAAGACCAAAAGTGCAAAAATGGACTTGAATTCAGAGTCTGTTGCAAATAGTTAACGCCATCTTTTGCAAACTTGATGTTTGACACCATAAAGATAGATGAAACTGCATCTAGTAAATATTTGTTGAGGTAAATTCTTGGTAGAAATAGAAACGAGGCAAGTAAGGTAGTTAAAGTGATATAAATACTTAAGGGTAAAATTCTTCGAACACGTTTTTTATAGAATTCGAAAATTCTACCCCTTATCGTTCCATTGGATCGAAGCAATGTTCCTGTAATTACGAAGCCAGATATGACGAAAAAACTATCAACCCCTAGAAATCCACCAGTTATGGGTAAACCTAAGTGATAAAACACAACTGCTAAGACTGAAATCCCTCGCAGAACCTGAATATCTGCGCGAAGACCAAATTTCCCAATTCTTGGGCTAAACAGTTTCTTCATTAGTGGGGATAATATAGGAATGCTTCTGATTTATGGAACTTTGGGTGGGTTGTGAGGGACTCGAACTACATATCCTTCATAGGCCACATATGGATTCAATTGATCTTGATCCACACCCCATATTAGGGATGGGGTCTGACAATTACTAGATATTGAACAGATTTAGGATGGATTTGGGCGATACCAGCTTGAACACCCCATTAATTTGTCAGTGACAGGTGCAACCATACGGATAATGGAAAAGGTTTGCCTATGCGACCCCCTATATGTCAGCGGTCTCTGGGATAATGATTTTATGGATGCCAAGAAGCCGTCAGTCGCAGATTTAATTCTTGATCCTGATAAAACTTATGTTATTCCTCCT
>Ga0209189_1000678_pt1 | contig 27376 bp, 21 predicted proteins | sample C_130820_EF_Meta_FD_187308 | JGI IMG/M metagenome (GOLD analysis project Ga0209189, IMG submission 187308) | Freshwater microbial communities from Lake Croche, Canada to study carbon cycling - C_130820_EF_MetaG (SPAdes) (version 3) | ecosystem: Environmental > Aquatic > Freshwater > Lake... | reverse complement strand
TTTTTTAGTTAATATTATTTTTATTTTTTTATTAATAATTATTTCAACTTTCTTATTAATATAATAACTATCATATTTATTTTTCCATATTTCTAATCTTTCTATTAATGATTTTAATGATCTATTAGAAATATGGATATTCAAATTATTAAATATTCCATATTTCCAATATAATGTACTTAAATTAACTTGATTTATATTTTCAATATCCTCTAATTTAAATTTTTCAATTGTTTTTTCTAATACTAAATTATAATTTCTTAATATATCACTCAAATTAAATAATCCTTCTATTATCCTTTTATCCCATTTTTCTAAAACTGGTACTACTTCTGCTCTTATTTTACCGCGTTGACTCCACATAGGTGTACTATTTTTTAAATAAGGTAAATTATGAAAATTTGCAAACTTATATATATCTTCTTTACTAGTATTAATCAATGGTCTAATAAATGTAATATTATCTATTTTTGATTTATATTCAAAACCTGTCAAATTTTCATATTTGTTGTTATATGCAATATTTGTCAATATATTTTCTAAACAATCATCTTTATTATGACCTAGTATTACAATCGGTTCTTCATTTTTCATTGCTTTTTTATATGAATTAAAACGCACTTTTTTTGTATAACTTTCATAAATATCTCTTAAATCATTCTCCATGCATATTTTTCTTTTAATTTCACTTATTTTACGTACTAATAAAGGTACATTAAAATACGCACATAAACTAATTAAAAATTTTACTTCTTCTTCAACTTCTTTTCTATTATTATAATTTATATGTACTGCTATAATATTAATATTTTTCATAAATGTCAAATTATACAAGCATACAACGGAATCAACACCTCCTGATAAACTAATTATAACTGTTTTATAATTGATATTATCAAAATCACCAATTTTGTTATATTTTTCAATAATAATTGGCAAAGATGGATTATTATCTAATATTTGTCTATCAAAATCTATTGGATAATTATATTCATCTAATTCTTCTTCAAAATTAGCACGTGTAAATGTAGCTTTTATGAAAGTTTTAGGTAGTGGTTTAATTTTCCAACATTCATTCATAACAAATAATAAGTTTTCTCTTATATTTGAATGTCTATATACTAACATATAAAACATCCAATCTGTAAAATTTAATTTTTCAATAAATAAATTATTCTTATATTTATCAGCTATATCTATTGCTTTTTTATTAAAATATGTTAAAATATGTCTATTATATTCCCTTCTATAATAATGACGCGTCAATTGATCGTATATTAATATTCCTAATATTGGCTTTTCATGAATATCATGTGAATATTCATCAATTAAATGACCGTAAGTATTTGACAAATACTCATCGTTTTCATCATTCTGAGAAAACCAATATTTACTTCTTGAAATCCAATCAGTATAAAATATTTCCATTTTAAGAATATATTTCATAATATAAAAATCAATTTTTATAATTAACTCCCATAATACTCATCAGCCAAACCATATTTAATTGCTTCTTCTGAATTCCACTCAATATCTTTTTTTAAAATTTTATTTAATTTATTTTCAGTCAATGAAGTTTTTTCAATATAAATATTTGTTAAATGCTCTTGTACTTTCTTAAAATTAAAGAATTCATCTTCAAGATAAGACATTTTACCCCAAACACCTGATCTTAATTCATGAATTAAAATATAAGCATTCTTTCCAATATATCTTTTATTTCCATATACACTAATTAATGTACCTGCCGATGCAACATAACCATCTACAACAGTATGAATAGGAATTGTTAGCGAATTCATACAATCAATAATACTAAATGCAGCATGAATTACACCACCATTTGTTGTAAGATGTAAATAAATTGGCTGAGGTTCAATATTTAAAACCAATGCATCCTTTTTAATTTTTAATTCTAATCCTCTCAATGCCATATTTAAATTAAAAGCAGTTGTGTGATCGATATCTTTATTAAAATAAATATGATTTGCCATAATATTAATACCACTAATCACTGGGGTTCTAGCAATAATAATATTTGGTTTTTTAGAGTCATCATCATCTTCATCATCGTCGTCGTCATCTTCACATACTGTTTTTCTTTTTTTATTAATCTTTTTATTTGGCATACCCCAGTTATATTTTTTACTCATTTTACCTAATAATATTATTTAATCTTTATATTAAAAAAATGATAATTTATTTTTAATATTTTATTATCACAATGGGCGGAGGTGAAAGTAAATATGTTATTAATCAAGAAAAATTCGTAAAAAAAAATTATGAAGAATTTAAAAATAAATTACCAAAACATTATTATCGACAGCAAATTGAAGGCAAATTGAGACAATTATATGCTAATAGTGATACAAATAAAGATAATAGACGATCTTATATTAACGAACATGATTGGAAAAATGTAAAAGTTGATGCAAAAATTGTTTATCCAGAATATACAAAATATTATTAAATGTATATAAATATAATCTTATTTATTTATCTAAAAAATGTATAGTAAATTGAACTTATTTATAACTGGCGGTTGTGGCTTTATTGGTTCTAATTTTTGTAATTATATTGCTGATAAAGTAAATAAATTAGTTATTATTGATAAATTAGATTACATTTGTAATGAGAAGAATATCAATAATATTATTAAAAGAAAAAATGTGTTCTTTATTAAAGATAATCTTGTTAACCATAATTTTCAAGAAACTTTTAAAAAACATGATATTAATTATGTAATTCATTTTGCAGCACAAACGCATGTCGACAATTCATACGAACATTTTAATGAATTTATTAATGATAATATAATGGCTACTTATAAATTATTTGATGCTATTCATAAATATCCTAAATTAATTAAAACAATTCATTTTTCAACAGATGAAATTTATGGTTCATATGAAAATGATTCCTATTTTACTGAAAATTCTAATTTTAATCCAACTAATCCATATTCATCTACCAAAGCATCTTGTGAAATGATTATCAATACTTATAAATATACATATAAATTACCAATTATTATCACTCGTTGCAATAATGTATATGGTAAATTTCAATATTTTGAAAAAGTTATTCCTTTGTTTATTTATAAAGCTCTTAATGATGAAGAATTAACAATTCATAAAGACGGTCAATACATTCGTGATTTTATTCATGTTGATGATGTTATCGATGCTCTATTAACAATTATGGAAAAAGGTAAATTTGGTGAAATTTATAATATTGGTAATGATAATCCTATTAAAATTATTGATTTGGCTAATATGATTATCAATAAAATAGGTAAAGGTAAAATAACATTCATTAAAGATAGAGCTTTTAATGATTTCCGTTATCCTCTTGATGTATCAAAATTAAAAAGTCTGGGATGGATTAATAAAGTAGATTTTAGCGATGGTTTACTCGAAGTTATTAATTGGATTACAGAAAATAAAAATTATTTTAATGAAATAAAAGGAAAAACGTTCAATGATAATCGTGGTAAATTACAATTTATTCCAACACCACTGGAACATATTAAACAACAATTAGTTTCAACAAGTAAAAAAAATGTTGTCAGAGGAATTCATGTTTCTCCTTATGCAAAACACATTATTTGTCTAAAAGGTTCTTTTATTGATTATATAATCGATTATAAGACTTTAACTTATAAAAAATATTATATTTCAAGTGATAATTTAAATAAAGTTTATGTTCCTCCTAATCACGGACATATGTTTATTTCATTAGAAGAGGATAGCACGATTTTTTATCAAATTGAAGGTATATTTAATCCAGTTAATGAAAAAAATTACAATTATTTATGTCCTTATTTAAATCTTGATATACCATTTGAAAATGAATATATTTTAAGCGAACAAGATATAAAAGCTGATTTTTATAAACCAGTTGATTATATTTTATTAGGTTCTTCTGGATTTTTAGGAAGTAAAATTGAAGAAGAACTTAAAAAACAAAATAAAAATTATATTAATATTAACACAAGACTTGACAATATTGAATTACTAAAAAAACAATTTGAATTTTATAAACCTAAATATATTATTTGTGCTGCTGGAATTAGTGGTAAAAATACTTCAGATTGGTGTGATAATAATAAAATAGAAACATTAAATACAAATCTAACATATCAGCTTACATTAGCAAATTTATGTAAAAATCTTAATATTCATTTAACTATTTTAATGTCGGCAAATATTTATGTTTATAATAAAGATAAAAATTTTAATGAAAATGATGAACCCAATAACACTTATAATTATTATTATAATTGTAGAATTTTATTAGAAAAATGTTTAAGCTGTTATGATAATGTTTTAATGTTAAGAATATCTTATCCAATAAGTTTTGATAATAATCCTAAATGTTTTCTAACTAAATTAAAATCACGTTTAGATAATATTGATAATGTTAAAATTAATAGTACTATTATTCCTGAATTATTCAAATATATTCCTTTACTAATTGAAAAAAATACAACAGGTCCTCTTAATTTTGTTAATAAAGGTTCTATTTATTTACATGAAATATTAACATTAACAGATGTTAATGATTACAAAAAAACATATGATGATTCTAGACAATTTGGACTATTAGATACTTCTAAACTTGAAGAATTAATCGAAACAAAATTAAAATTTATTGATGATGCTATTATTGATGCTGCTATTTAACTATATAATTTAAACTATATGAATTCATATATATTCCTACTTGATTTTTTATTAAAGGCTGTATATTTTTTTTATTTGAATTACTCATAATTGGTTTTTCTGTAATTTGCCTTTTTATATATAATTGTGTTTCTTTTTTCTTTTTATCTTTATTATTCAATAATCCAATAATACTATAATATTCAAGTTTTTTAATATCATAATAAGTTTTTCTACTCATTTATATTAAAATATATAATCAATATTATCATTTTTTTATTATAAATATATAGATAATACAATGGGATTAAATCAAAGTACTCAAAGACAAAATCATCAACAACAAAATTATCAAGCTAGAAATCCAGATAGATTTCATTATATAAATACAGCAGATAATGTTGATCGTTCTAAAAAACAACTTCCAACAAATAATAAAGATATAGCAAAAGATATCGTTAATAGTAAAGATTACTTTTATTATGTTGTTGCATTAAAAGATAAAAATAATAATCCAATTGAAGGTTATGATTTAATGATAGTGGTTGATAAAGAACATAAAATACAATTAACAAAAGTTATGTCTAAAAAAGATTATAAAACAATGACTGATAATAAAAATTTCAAATCAGCTATTAAAAGTGCTTCTAAAAAGAAAGGTGGATTTAATTGCCCTCCTTGTAATTGCAACGTCCAACAGCAACAACAAATACAATATGAAAATAATTCAACATTCGGTCAATCTGCTATGTCTGGTTTTGGTTTAGGAGTTGGATTTATTGGCGCTGCTGTTGTTGCAAGTCTATTTTTACCAAGTTTTAATTATGTTGGTTATGGATATTACGATCATTTTGGTGGATATGGTAATTACACAGAAATAAATAATATAACAAATATTTATGAAGATAATGATACTTATATTGAAGACAATGATGTTATTGGTGATAATAATGACGTAGGTAATAATGATATTGGCGATAATGCTGATTATGGCGATTATGGAGATTATGGTGATATGGGTGATATGGGTTTTGGTGGTAAAAAAATAGTAAAACGACATGTTAAAAAATATATTAGAAAATCAAAAGGAAAAGGAAAATAAATTTTAAACTTTAAATTTAAAATAATTCTGAATATTTATTCTATTACCTTTAATAAAAACTACATCATATTCATTCCAAAAAACATTATAAGATGGTTGAAATGTTAAATCATCCAGTACTTTTTTATTCATAATTGGAAATCTAAAATCAATGTTTTTATAATAAGGTAAAAGAGATCCTATATTCCAATTATTATTTAATATTAACTGAGACATTGCTATTTCTTTTTTTAATATTACTTCCATATGCTCGTTTATATATTTTGTAATACTAAATATTTCTTTTTCTATTAAGAATTCAACTGTTTCTTTATTCATTGCAAATATATATGATTGTACGTGAAATACTAAATTATTGTTAAATAATTGTTTATTATCTATACATGAATTTATAGTACTTCCAAATAACTTAACATTATCTTTTAAATTATTTGTATAAATATCAGTCCATTTTCTATTATAATAATCAGGTACAAAAGGACCTAATACTGTTGAATTTACAAATATAAAATTTTCATAGTTTTTATAAAAATTATCTTTCATTAATCCTTCACTCCAACCTCCAAAATCATATCCATCGTTATTTCTAAATACTTTATATACATAATTAGGACAACTATATTCTATATTTTTATTATTACATATAATCATAAAATCTGTATCAGAATCTTTAAATATTGCATTATTAATAAAATATTTAACTCTTTCATTATATTCATGAAATACATATAAAACTAATGTTTTTTTAGACATTTAGTTATTTTGTTATAATATTTTCTTAAATCATTTGTTTTTTTAAATTAAAATAAAAAAATATTAATAATTAATGGCTACAACATTAACTGTTAATAATACTACTGGATATATTGGTATTAATACTGTTGCCAATATTAATAATAATATAAATATTTATAATAATGCACTCAATTCAAGTAATCAATTATTAATTACTTCAACATGTAATTTTGCTAATATACAATTAACAAATGAAATTAATTCAAATGCTTTTATTGGTCTAGGATGTTCTAATATTTCTGGAAATTATACTTGTAATTTATTTATTGAAACTAATAAATCTATTATTATAAATGCAAATAATATTAATAAATTAACAACTCAATCTCAATCTAGATCACTTATTATTAGTTCAAATGGTTATATTGCTGTGAATTATAATAATGATTTAAATAATTTATATGATTATTTGCCAGATACCTATAATTTAAGTATATATGGTATAACTAGTTCTAATTTTTTTTTAAATGGTTCTAAAATATATTCTACAACATGTACTCATGCAAATAGTATTAATTATCCAACTTGTATAGTTAATAATAATATTTATGCAGGAAATGAATTATCAAATCTTATTTATAATATCGCATTTGATATAGCTTCGCCTATAAAAAGATATCCTCCTAAAACTTACGATTCTAGTACTCAAATGACATCGTTTACAAATAATACTATAACTAATTATTCAAATACATTTACTATTAATGATTATCAAAATGGTTATGGTATTGGAACATATAAAGTTATTACATCAAGTGGTGGTATTGAAACAAATAAAGATTTTTTAAAATCGAGATTATTGTTTAATTTAACAAATAATTCAACTGATGAAATTAATTCAAATGGATTTTTATTTGATTCTAATATTGATAATTACAATAATATTGGAAATTACATTAAAACTAATAATATTGATGGTTCATATTTAGGAGGATGGATAAAAATTCAATTTCCTGAATCTATTATTTTAAGAAAATTTGCATTCTCATCATATGCAAAATCAGGTTTTACAATTAATGATTATAAATATTTACCTGGTTCTTGGAAATGTTATGGTTCTATCGATAATATTACATATACTGAAATTCCAGAAGCAAATAGTACATATAGAATTACGGATAAATATTATTTTAATAATCAATTAAAATATACACATTATTTAGCAAATACTTTTAATAAATCATATAATTATATTGCTTGGACTTTTAATCAATTATCAGGAACTAATATTAATACAAATAACTCTTTAAGACATTTATATGAAATTGAAATTTATGCAGATGATTTAAGATTAAATATTTTAAATAAAATTAATATTAATAACAGATATGGATTAGGACCACCATCGTTTTACACTATATATGGTAGTAATGGTGATAGAATTATCTTAAAAGAAGGTATTAATGATACTGTATATCCTTATTCTATTGGGATGAATAGTAATACTATGTGGTTTAGTGTTCCTACTAATGGTTCTTATCTTTGGTATTCTAATCTTACTAGTAATATGTTCCTTGATAAGGTTGGTACATTGAATGTTTTTAATGATATTATCGGATTTAATAATGCATCTGATAGTAATTTAAAAACTAATATTAAATCTTTTGATTTTAATTGTATTGATATTATTAATAAAATTAAACCTGTTGAATTTACTTGGAAAGATATTGCAAAAGTACCTGAAAATAAAAAAAATACAATCGATTATGGTTTTATAGCACAAGAAATTGAAGAACTATTGCCTCATATAGTAAAAGAAACATCTGAATATAAAATAATAAAATATGAGAAAATGATTCCATATTTAGTAAAAGCAATTCAAGAATTAAATATCAGACTAAAAAATAAAATTATTAAAGATTTAAACAATTCAAATATTAATTCGTCAATATAATTTATTTTTTTCAATTAGATTAATAATGTCTGCTAATTGGTTATCAATTGATAATAATGGAAATATTGGTATTGGTGGATTACCACCAAATAATATAAATAAATTATATTTATATAATTCAAATAAAAATTCAAGTAATCAATTGTTAATTACTTCAACATGTAATTATGCTAATATACAATTAAATAATGGTATTACTTCTAATGCATATATAGGTATTAGTTGTTCTAATATTACTGGTAATTATAGTTCTAATTTATTTTTTGAAACTAATAATTCAATTATTTTTAATACAGGAGGAATAAATAAATCATTATCAATACCACAATTAATGATAAATTCAAATGGTAATATAGGAATAAATACATCAAACCCTTTATATAATTTAGATGTAAATGGATCTATTATAACACCTGATATTATGTATAATTATAATTTATTAAAAAATGTTATTGGAAATATATCAGGAAATATATATACAAAATTAAGAAGATATCCGCCTGTTTCTTATGATTCTATTAATACTAATGCTTTTAATATTAGCGGAACTAATAATTATATTGCTCCTTTTTCTATATTAAGGTATGATCCTTATGATAATAGTTATATTGGCAGACATTATGGCGTAGGAGATTATAAAATTACGGTATCTAGTTTTGTTGATTTGTATAGTGAGCAATATAGATATATGCAACCTAGATTTTTATTTAATTTTAGTACACCATATGCTGTTTCTTATTATGAAATAAGAGATAATAATGACTATAATGGCAATTATATATTAAGAGAATTTCGTATTTTTTCAGAATTAATTGATTCTTATGATAAAGATGGTATTTATAATGGAAGTACTAGATTTTCTCCACAACCAGGAGTACAATATCCTGGTGGTTGGATAAAAATTCAATTTACAGAACCTATTATTTTAAGAAAATTTGTATTTTCAACATATTATGACTTTGATCCTTTTGGAATGCCTAGTGATTGGAAATGTTTTGGTTCTATGGATAACAATACATATTATGAAATTTATCCTGCAAATAGCAGTTTTATTGTTTCATATGAATATTATAAAAATAATACTAATCAATACAGTCATAATATAAATGAGTCTTTTAATAATGCTTATTTATATATCATTTGGGTTTTTAATAGAATTACAGCAAGATATGGTATTGCAGATACTATGAGAAATTTATTAGAAATTGAAATTTATGGTTCTGAAATAAATTTAAGTTCTACTACTGCTATTAATATTTCTAATAATAATGGTTCTAATATTCCATCTTTTTTTACAACATACGGTAGTAATGGTGATAGAATTATTTTAAATCCTGGTATTATAAATACTACATATCCCTATTCTATTGGAATTAATAGTAATACTATGTGGTTTAGTGTTCCTACTAATGGCACTTATCTTTGGTATTCTAATCTTACCAGTAATATGTTCCTTGATAATACTGGTACATTAAATGTTTTTAATGATGTAACTTGTTTTAATAATGCATCTGATAGTAATTTAAAAACTAATATTAAACATTTTGATTTTAGTTGTATTGATCTAATTAATAAAATCAATCCTGTTGAATTTACTTGGAAAGATATTACAAAAGTACCTGAAAATAAAAAAAATACAATCGATTATGGATTTATAGCACAAGAAGTAGAAGAACTGTTGCCTCATATAGTAAAAGAAACATCTGAATATAAAATAATAAAATATGAGAAAATGATTCCGTATTTAGTAAAAGCAATTCAAGAATTAGATATTTGTTTAAGCGAATATAAAAAATAATTATTTATAATATATTATGACATCTACTAATTGGGTTTTTCTTAACTATAACAATCAAAATATTGGTATTGGTACAACAAATAGTGTGAATAATATTTCTATATTTACTACCGATTCATTTTCTAGTAATCAATTATTAATTACTTCAACTTGTAATTTTGCTAATATACAATTAAATAATGGTATTACTTCAAATGCATATATAGGTATTGGTTGTACTAATATTACTAATAATTATAGTTGTAATTTATTTATTGAAACCAATAATTCTATTATTTTTAATGCAGGAGGAATTAATAAATCATTATCAATTCCTAATTTAATAATAAATTCAAATTGTAATATAGGAATAAATACATCAAATCCATTATTTACATTAGATGTAAATGGTTCTATTAATGCAAGTAATATTATTATTAATTCATCTATAATACCTTATAATACTATAAATAATAATATAAATAATTATTCATTATCAAATGTTATATATAATTTAGCTTATAATTTTGCTATTCCATTAAAAAAATATCCTCCTAAATGTTTTGATAATTATGTTAATACTCAATATATTACTGGAACTTATTCTAATCATATAGGTAGTATAATACTTACTAATACAAACAAATTATATGGAGCTCCTATGTATGGAAATGGTACTTATAATATTACATATTCTAGTCATGGATTAGATACAACTAAATATTTAAATTTAAGAACTATTATAAATACATTAACATCATTTGGTTCAACTGATACGACTGAACTTACTAATAGCAATTTACCTTTATTTAATAGTAATATAGATTCTTATAATAATATTGGTATATATACTGGAACTAATTTTATTAATAGTTCATATTTAGGAGGATGGATAAAAATTCAATTCCCTGATCCGATTGTTTTAAGAAAATTTTCTTTTTTAACATACTCAATATTAAATAATAAAACTGCATTTTATGATAATTATAAATATTTACCTGGTTCTTGGAAATGTTATGGTTCTATGGATAATATTACATATACTGAAATTCCACAAGCTAACAGTCCATATAGAATTACTCCTAATGATTATATTAAAAATGTATATTCATATAATCATTATTTGGCAAATACATTTAACACCGCATATACTTATATAGTATGGGTTATAAATGCATTATCCGGAACTTCAATATCTGATGTATATACAATACGTGCTTTATTTGAAATAGAAATTTGTGCTGATAGTATAAATAATATAGAAGGCGCTCTTATTATTTCTAATAATAATCTTAATATTCCATCATTTAATACTATATATGGTGGCGATGGTGATAAAATTATTTTAAAAACAGGTATTAAAAGTACTACATATCCTTACTCTATTGGTTTAAATACTAATACTATGTGGTTTAGTGTTCCTATTAATGGTACTTATCTTTGGTATTCTAATCTTACTAGTAATATGTTTCTTGATAATACTGGTACATTGAATATTTTTAATGATGTTATCGGATTTAATAATGCTTCTGACAGTAATTTAAAAACTAATATTAAACCTTTCGATTTTAATTGTATTGATTTAATTAATAAAATTAAACCTGTTGAATTTACTTGGAAAGATATTGCAAAAGTACCTGAAAATAAAAAAAATACTACTGATTTTGGGTTTATAGCACAAGAAATTGAAGAACTATTACCTCATATAGTAAACGAAACAACTGAATACAAAATAATAAAATATGAAAAAATAATTCCATATTTAGTAAAAGCAATTCAAGAATTAGATATAAAACTAAAAAAAATTGAAGAAGAATAGAATTTTAATTACAAACTAGTATATTTACTTACTCTTTTTTGATTTCTTTTCTTCTACTTTAATATCTTTTACAACTTCTTTTTTCTCTTCTACCTTAACTTCATTCACTACTTCTTCTTTCTTCTTTTCTTCTAATTTAATATCATCTTTAACTTCATTTAGTTTTTCTTTCTTCTCTTGCCAAATTTTACTAATATATGTCATCATTTCACGATTTGACATTTCTTTTTCTTCTCCTGATTGAATTTTTGCTTTTAATACTGCCATTTCACTACGCATAAAGATATTATATTTAGATGGTTCGCGTTTTTTCTTTTCTGTTTCATCATTATTTTTTTTAGATTTACCTTTTTCTAAGTCTGTATAAATTTTTCCCATTTCTTTAATAAAATTGGATTTTGACATAATATCAGATTGAGTATTTAAATAAGCAGAAATACGTGTTGCAAGTTCAATATTATTCATTCTTTTATTTAATTATAATAAATTCATTAATTAAAAAATAAATCATTTTTTTATTTTATTAATATAGAATTACAAAATGAGAGATGCTACTTTTTGTGGTCTTAATAATTGGAATAAATATTTATTTGAAAAATTAGGATGGATGCTACTTGCTAAACAAGACGGTCATAAAATGATAATTGATACTTATAAATATAATATTAACGAATTAATATCACATTTAATTAATAAAAAGAAATCTACTATTGATAAAGATCGTAAAAAAGATTTAGACATTATATTAAGCAATGTTAAAATACTTAAAACATTTGTAGATAAAAATTTATAAAATTTACATTTATTCTGTTATTTTTTCAAATATATACTTACTAGCAGTTATAAAAATTATTTATTTCATTTTTAGTACTTAATATAAGTAAATATTTCATTATAGTTTCATTATTCTTAAAATTTTAATATTTAAAATAATACATTATTAATAATATGGTTTTAATATCAAATGGTATAATAAAATTCTCGGATATACAAACCGAATTTGGCGGTGTGAATCCTATTTATATTAGCGAATATTATTTAAATTCGCCAACAAAGTATACTTCAAATACTGCTGGAATACCAAATAGTAATGCTATAATTAATGTAAGTTTTTTTAAAGGTAAGGCAAAATTTTCACCAGATGGTTTACCTACAACATCATTATATGCAAGATATAGCGCAAATGGACCATTTACATTAAATGTAAATAATTTTATAACACAATGGAATGATATTTCTGGCAATAATAGACATATTACATCTACATATTTCAGAGGTAATGTATCAAATTTGACATTTACTTGTGGATCAAAAGGTTTAGTTGGTTCGAGTGTATTAAATACTGTATCTGGAAATGATACAGATGGATTATATTTTCCATTTGCTTTACCACAAGGATCATATACTTTTTGTTATATGGCAAGATACAGAGGAAATAATAGTAATACAACATATAATCGAAGAATATTTGATTCACGAGCAGGAACAGGTGTAAATACATATTGGGGATTTCAAGGAGGTATTGCTGGTAAATCATATAATGGAAATACTGGAAACATATCATCAACTGAATATAAACAATCTGAACCTGATTGGTGGATTATTGGTGTTGAAACAGAAACAACATCTAGATTTAATGGTATGGATTGTACCGATATTAGAACATTAGGTGGTTTAACATACCCATTAAGACCACCAACTGGTTTTAATCCAACACCTTCTGTAAATTTTGGTAATAATACAGGACAAACAAACTCTACTGAAACTAGTTATTGGGAGATAACAGAATTAATATTTTATAATACTGAATTAAGTTTAAGCGATAAAATTTTAGTTGAAACATATTTTTCAACTAAATATAATCATATCAGTTTTAGTAATATTTCACCAACATTTAATACATTTACGAGCAATTGTTCTAATATTATACCATTATATAATACATTTAATACTATTTATAATGGATCAAAATGGGGTTATAGTTCAAATAATGCTAAATGGTATGGACCAGGAATATTATATAGTCAATTTTATTTGAAAACTGCAAGATATTATTGGCTATTGAATTTACAAAATAATATTACAAATACAGTTGGTCTTAAATATAATAATTCAGGTAATAGAAATATTAGTAATGTTTCCTATAATATTTTATTGCCATTAAATACAACTGCCACAAATACTAATTATAAAATACATTGCATTTTAAATGGAGGTGGTGGAGGTGGTAGTTATTTTGGCGGTGGTGCAGGAGGTCAATGTTATTTTTATAATACTAGTAATTTATTATATAATACAACAATAAATTTAAATATAGGAGATAAAGGTTATTCAACCGCATATGCTAATACTAATTGTAGTGCAGGAGGTGATACTACTTTATCTTGGAGTACATATTCATTAATCGGTTATGGTGGGCGTGAAGGTGATACACAGGCTAATGGATCAACATTTAGTAATATTGCACCAACTGGTTTATTAGTTGGTGGTGCAGGTGGTGGTGGTTCTAGTGGTTATTATTATGGAGGAGCTATATCAACAATTACAAATACTGTTAATTTATATCCAGATACTACATTATGGAGTATAATTAATGATTCTAATATAGCTAATGTATATTCATATAATTCATCATTAAATTCAGGAAGATCTGCACCTCCTGATATTTTAAATTTCTATGGTGCAGGTGGTATATCATATATAAGTGCTAATAATGGTATGCCTGGTGGTCCTGGATTTGTAATAATATTACTGGATTACAATTAAATATTTTTTTCAGAGAATGACAAAAATTTCTCTTTGCCATTTATACATCCCCTCCTATCATACCTCATCCCATCTACCCATTCCCTTCTCCCCTATCTCCTCTATCTCCTTCCTAATCTTCTCCCTCATCGTTATTGCCTTCCACTCCTTGTTGAACTTCTTCGTGATTATCTTCCTCCCATCGTGATTCAGATCGTGTTTGAATCCACAATCCTTCTCGAAACATCGTAGCCCATGAGCGCAAGCAACTTTCCTACACGGATCATGTATTTCCTTCATCTCTACTACCTCCGGACTACTATCAACAATGTTTTTCAACAGTTGACGTTGTTCGAAAGAATGATGATGATTTCCAGTACAGGATGGATTGACACAGATCGTATTGAAAACACAGTAAACTCTGACAGGCATAGTCGTGGTGATCGTACAGTTAAGTAGATAATATTTAGTATGAAAAATAGAATCATTTTTTATTGTTTTTGTTTCAAATTAGAACTAATTTATTTTTGTTTGAAAATTTTTAAAAAAAGTAAAAAAATGATTCTTAAATTTAGATTAATATTCACCCTATCATAGTATAGCCGGTCAACCGTTTCAATGAATAATACTGAACTCGCTACTCGCATTACGACTTTTCTCAACGCCCAAACTGATATCCTTGCAAAGAAGGAATTCATGAAGGCAATGGGTAAAATCTACACTGACCTTGAAAAAGGAAAGACTGCGAAGAAGGAAGGTGTTGAGAAGAAGAAACGCGAACCAAACGAGTACAATCTTTTCGTACGGAGTGAGATGGCAGTTCTCAAACAACGAGTTCACGATGGGGAAACCTTATTGACGAACCGTGAAATGATGACACGCATCGGAAAACTTTGGCAAGAGAAGAAGGTCTCGAATGGAGAAGTGAAGGAGGAGAAGAAGGAGGAGAAGAAGGAAGCGAAGAAGACTCCAAGGAAGTTGCTAGGAGTCAAGAAGGAGGAGAAGAAGACTGCAAAGAAACAACCAGTGCCAGTCAAGAGTGAGAGTGAGAGTGAGATCGAAGAAGAGTAGATATAGGATGTATATAAATGGCAAAAAGAAATTTTTGTCATTAAAATTGTTCTTAGAAACAAACAAAAATATAATGTCGCATCGGTTCATCAATGTATACAGCGATTCAGGTTTTTACACCGTCTTAGCTCTCTTCACATCTTACTATTCGAGGTTCTACCCTCTTGAAACATAGTTCAGATGTTCGTTGCAGAATCGTTGCCTTCTCTACACATTGAATCATTACCATTTTGACACCATACTAATGTAAGGCATTCATACCATGAGATATCGTATTTTATTGTCTGTTAACATCCCCCGAATGCTGGCAAAAATTTAAATATTACCAAATGTCATTTTTTATTAATTTTTAATAAAAATAAAACAAATATATTTTAATAGAAAAATGTACTAAAAAAATGAAAAAAACAAAAAAAATGAAAAGTATTTTAAAGTAAATATTTAGGCTACAACTTTGGAGACAATCGAGACAATCAATTGCAAATCACTCTTCTGAAATCATGGATAATACTGAACTCGCTACTCGCATTTCAACTTACCTTAACGCCCAATCTGACCTCGTGTCAAAGAAGGAGTTCATCAAGGCAGTTGGGAAGATCTATACTGACCTTGAAAAAGGGAAGTCTGCGAAGAAAGCGAATGACGATGTCGAGAAGAAGAAGCGTGAGCCAACCAAATACAATCTTTTCATGCGAAGTGAAATGGCTGTGTTGAAGGCGAAAATTCAGAATGGCGAGATTGATGCGATGACGAATCGTGAGATGATGGCTCATGTCGCAAAATTGTGGCAAGAGAAGAAGTCAAGCGACGACGAGAAGCAGGATGTCGAAGTTGAGGTGAAGGAGGAGAAGGAGGAGAAGACAACCAAGAAGACTGCAAAGAAGGGCGAGAAAGACGAAAAGACAGTCAAGAAACCTGCAAAGAAGGCTGAGAAGAAGGATGATAGTGATGAGGAATCAGACGACGAGTAGGATAGATAGAATATATAAATGGCAAAAAGAAATTTTTGTCATTATATTTTTTTTACATAACAAGTTCTCATATTAACCTGTTGATTAAAACAAATATTTGTATCAGATGAATTTTTAATAACAGTTTTAATATCAGGTTTTATTTTCAAATCTATATATTCTGGTAAAAATTTACATTTAGGTAATTTATAACATAAATCAGTATCAATTTTGTTTTTCCATTGTTGTTTGATTAAACTACAAGGTATGTTTATATTTACATCATTACATTGTAATTTAGTAATATTATCCAAAGAATTATAATAATATTCATCACCATTATAATGAATATTACTAACACAATGACCGCAATCTTCACAAGTTAAATCATTATCAGATCCATGTAAAATAAAATCAATTTCATAAATGTCTTCATTAAATTTAATATTTTTATCTGGCATAAATTCGATAAAACCATCAGATAATTCACCAGTATTTTTAATTACATTTTTTTTAATTTTTTCGTCATTATTAATAATATAAGTAAAATCAATAATAATGACATCATAATCAGAATATTGTCTATCAATAATTTTATAATATTTATTGCCAATTTTATATATATAGAGACAATTAATATTTAAAAAATTATAAAAAAATTTAATAATAGAATAATGGCATTTTTTTAATGCCATCGATTTTTTATCATCGATTATTTTTTTATAAATAAAATTTGTAATATTTATATTATTATTATTAATTTCTTTATCACAATAATCTTCTACTGTTTGATATATTTTTTGTTTTTTGGGAGTACTAATAAACATAGACATTAATGATTTAAAAATACTACCATCGTTTTCATTTTTATTTTCATTAATTTCCTTAATTTTTAATTGAATTTTATATCTATATTCGTCAATCAATGTTGATAAGAAAAATATTGGCATATTCTTTAAAATCTTAAAAATATCACAATTATCTTTTAAATTTGTATATGTTTTAAAGTCTTTTGTTATTGTATCTATAATATAATAAATAAAAGATACAAATATCGTTTTACTGTTTGTATCTCTTGTTAGTTCCTTTATATTTCTAATATTATCTATATTTATTATTCTTTTCTTTTCTAATAATTCTTTATTTTTATCACTAAATGTTAAACATGTTAACATACTTATAAACCAACATATATCTTCATATTGTGGTAATGTAATATATGTGTCTTTTCTTATTTGTAATAAATCGTGATTACTATCTATTATTGTATATAAAGAAGTTATCAATATTTTCTTTAATTCTTTTATTAATTCACTATCTCTTTCTAAACCTTCTTTTAATACTTCAATCGCATTTTTATATCCAATTACTCTAATATCTGATGATTTTGTTATATATCTATTTTCATCAGGTTTATAAATATATGACATATCAATCGGATATGTTATATATTTATTTTCATGAATATTGTAAATTAATTTATTAAATTCTATTGTTATTATTTTATATAATATTATACAATTCTTTGTTAATTCATCTAAACTTGTATCATCCAATTTATATTTTATTATATTTATATTTTTTATTAAATATTTTATATATATATCTTTTTTATCATCATTTTCATCTATCTCATCAATCCTTTTTATAATAAATTCATTCAATTTATTATTAAATCTATTACTATTTCTTTCTAACATTTCTTTAATTTTTAATTCGAATTCTGATCTGTCTATTACTATTTCACTTTTACGAGATATATTATCAATAGTATTACTTCTTTTTTTTAATCGTTTTATAGTATTCCTTTTTAGTTTTTCACTATGTATATATAAATAATAATATTGATAAATTACAAATACACCTTTACATATCAATTCACTATATTTATGTTTTAATATATCATCTATTTCATCTCCTTTAACTTTGATTAATAATGCTACATATTTTTTTATATTTATTAAATTTTTTTTTATTTCATTAATTGGATTTATTGAATCTACTAACTGTCTTTCTAATAATATGCTCCTTAAATACACATTATTATTTAAAAATAATATATTTAATAAATATTCATTAAATTTTTTTAATATTATATCTAAATTGTCTTCATTTAATTCATATATTTCCTCTATTTTATTAAAATAAATATTATATTCCTCTATTATTTCATATGTTATTTCCATTATCTTATATTTAAAGAATTATTTATTTATTTTAATAATATGAATATTTTATCACAATATGATAAATATATTTTAAATTTTGGTTATGAAAGAATCGATTATTTTACTTTTGAAGATATGATTAATATTCTCATTAATGATGATACTGTTTTAAAATATATTGAAATGAAACATTTTAATAACGATTTTAAAGAAAATAATAATATTAGATATCATAAATACAATATTTGTTCCATTAAAGAAAATAATAAATGGACTTCTATTACTATTGATTCTTTAACTGATAGATTATTCGAACAATCTTTAAAAGATCTTAATAAGTTTTGTAATATTAATTTCAATTTGAATATTACTGATTTTATTCATACTAAACAATATAAATCTATTAAAAAAATTATTAAAAATTTTATTAAAATTTTCTGATTACTAAAATCTATTTGAAAAAAGTTTTTTAAAAAATAAAAATAAAAACAACTTACGCAGTTTGCGTACTTTTTGTGCTTAAAATATTTTTATTTAAACATAAAATACACATCATTTCATATATAAAATTTTTAAATGTTTAATTGTGCGTTTTGTAATTATTCGACAAAACGTAAATATGATTTAAATAGACACCATAATGCTAAGCATATTCACGAAAATACAAAATGCGAAAATCAAGAAAATGTTAATCAAAATGAAGAAAATGTTAATCGAAAAATAGAAAATGTTAATCAAAATAAAGAAAATGTTAATTATTGTAGTAAATGTTTAAAAGAATACAAAACTATGAAATATTTAATCAATCATGAAAAAACTTGTAATCGTATTGATAATTTAACTTGTTCTAGATGTATGTTTACTTTCTCTTCTAGATTTTCTAAATCAGCACATATTAAAAAAAATAAATGCAAAGCTAAAACTATTCTTAATTTATATAATAATCACGATAATAATAACGTTCCTAGTTTATATATTAATGGTAATAATAACAACAATAATACAACTAATAATAATATAATAAATAATATTATTAATAATTTTGGCAGTGAAAGAACTGATTATATTACGTTTGATGATATGATTAAAATATTAACTTGTGGCGATTTTGTTATTCCACAATATATTCAAATGAAACATTTTAATAAAGATTTTCCTGAAAACCATAATATTAAATATGAAAAATATAAAGGTTGTTTAATTAAAAAAGATAATAGATGGAATATAACTGATCTTAATAATCTGGCTGACAACTTATTAAATCAAAATTCTCATGAGTTAAATTCTTTTTATAATAACAAAAAAACTGTAATAGAACAAAAAATAATGAATATTGAATTGCTACAATATATATATTCTAAATTCAATTATTTAGATTTATCTATTAATAAAAAATCTTTTAATAATATCAAAAATGAAATTAAAAATATTATTAAATCTAATGTTCTATTTTAAAAATGCCAAAAAACGTCTTAATGACGTCTTCTGACTTGTCTCTATACTCTCCCATTTTTGCATCACTATTCACTCGACGCTACCATTTTCATCACTTTCTCTCCCCCCCCTCACATTCACCTATAATAATTTATTGATATATAACTTTCATTTTTTCATTAAAAATCATTAAAACAATACAAATTTATACTATTTTTTATTTAAAAACATAATTAAACTATTATCTAGATTATGTCTATTACTTTAAAAAATAAAATCGATGAAATTATTCATGATAAAAATGGCGTTGAAATAGGAGGCCCTTCTTTACGAACTGGCGATATTATATATAATACTGTTAATAATATTGATATTGTTGTTTTTTCCAATTCAACTGTTTGGTTTAAACATACCAATAAATACAATTTTGCCGATAATAAATATGGCAATGTCATTATTAATGATACGGTTGATATTACTAATGTTCCTGATAATCATTATGACTTTGTATTTTCTAGTCATGCATTAGAACATATCGCAAACCCACTTAAAGCTGTTAAAGAATGGCTTAGAATTGTTAATAATGGTGGTTATATTATTATTATTGTTCCTGAAAAATCTTTCTGTTTCGATCATAAAAGAAATTATACTAATTTTTCAACTTTACTTAATCAATATAATAATAATGTTAATGAAGATGATTTATCTACATTAGATGAAATTTTAAATAATCACGATTTATCTTTAGATCCTGATGCTGGTACTTTCGAACAATTTAAAAATAGAAGTTTAGATAATATTAATAACAGATGTTTACATCATTATGTTTATAATGATGCTCTATTATTTGATATTTGTAATTTTTTCAATTGTGATTTTATTTATAATGAAACCATTAATATTGATCGTTGGTTTATTATGAAAAAAAAATAAATATTCTTTTTTAAAATGCCAAAAAACGTCTTAATGACGTCTTCTGACTTGTCTCTATACTCTCCCATTTTTGCATCACAATTCACTCGACGCTACCATTTTCCTTCTCTCCCCTCACATTCACCTATAATAATTTATACATAACATACTTTCATTTTTTCATTAAAAATCATTAAAACAATACAAATTTATTATATTATTATATTCAATGAAATATAATGACAAAAAAAATAAATAATCTAAAAGATGATATTAAAGATTATATTAAAAATGATATAATTATATAAATAATAAAAATAAAAATGCCTTTAACTAATGCTGAAAGACAAAAAAGATATAGAGAAAGACAATTATTAAATAATAAAGAAGCTTATGATAAAAAAATAAGTTTAAAAATGAAAAAACATTATAGAAAACTTAAAAATGAAGATATTATTATTAATAGTGATGATAATGAAGAAAAAATACAAGAAATTGAATATAATATAATTAATAAAGATGAAAAAGAAGATAAAGAATCTATTTTAATACAATTAAAACCAATTAAAAAAAGAATTAATCCTTTAAATAAATCTAAATTAAATGATAAAAGTATTCAATTATATTTGAAAACTATTAAAAAAATTTATAAAAATTATTATAAAAAAGATATTGAAGATGATACTGATTTATTAAATATTTTAACAAATAAACCATATAATTTAAATAAATTAACTTTACAATTACAATTTTTAAAAACTGATTTATATAATGTTATAAAAGATAATTATAAAGATATAACCATTTTATATGCTGTTATAACTCGTATTAAAAATTTTGCTAAACAAGTTAAACAATTATATCCATATATAGAACAAAAACAAAATAATTATAACGAAAAAAGAATAAATAAAACACCTGATACTATAGTTAAACATAAAATAGAAGTTTTATCATTTAAAAAAGAAGATATATTAACTATTTTATCAAATGATAATTTACATTTAACAGAAACTGAAAAATTAATATTTGCATTAATGACATTATTCCCAACAAGAAGAGCTGTTGATTATAGAAAGATGTTAATATCAGATACAAAACCAAAAAAAGAAAATAAATTAAAAATGAATGAAAGAAATAATTATTATTATAATAAACAATTTTATTTTAATGTAACTAAAAACAAAGATATTCAACAATTTGATATTCCCGATGAATTAGATATATTAATTAATCAAATTATTACTAATAGACAATATAAAACAAATAATAAACATTTATTATTAAATAATGACAATAATGAATTTTCAAATAGTTATTTATCTATTTTTATTATGAAAACATTTAATAAAATATTTGGTATTTCTATATCGGCAGTTGAAATACGTAGACTATATAGTACATATTTACAAAAAGAAGTTAAAAACGGAAATATTACAGAAGAAAAACACAGAATTATTTGTGAAATGATGAACCATAGTTATGAAGAAAATAAAAAATATGCTTATTAATCCTTCTGATGTTTGTTGCGTTTCTTTATGACTTTTTTATAATTTCCATATTCCATTGTTGATACACTATTCATTTTATTATATTTAATTTCTGCTATTTCATCTATATTATCCTGAATTAAATCTATATGTGATACTATTATTATATTATTATAATAATATAATAAACCTTTAATGAATGATGGAACTATTGACAAATTATCTTTATCAAAGTTTATAAAACCCTCGTCTATAAATAATTGATTACATAAAGATTCCTGTTTATTCATAAACAAACTCATTCGCAACGCTAATGATATTACGAAATGTTGAAATCCTGATGCCTGTGTTATTGATATTAATTGTTTAGAATTTGTTTCTATATCATTTATTTTTTCATTATTTATTAACCAATTCAAATTAATATTTTCTTTTGCTACTGTTAATAAATAATCTAATTTAAAAGGTTTTGTATCTTTATGACATAATGATTTTATTATTTTATTTACCCTATTCATTAATTTATTTAAAATGTATTTCTCATACATATCCATTCTAAAAACCTGAAAATTTGTTATTATTATTTCTAATGTATTTATTGTTTCATCTAAGTCTGTTAATATATCTAATAATTTTTCATAACTATCTCTATTTTCTTTATTATAAGTATTTATCGTTGATGATTTTACTATAAGATTTTCAATCAATTTTATTTCCTTTTCAATATCTTTTATTTCATCATATAATTTTAATTTATTTATTATCAATGGTTTTATATTATTATTATTTGTATATTCCTTGTATTTTTCATAATCGTCTAACATATCTTTTAATTCAAACAACTTATGGGCTTTTATTATTTTTGATTTATTCTCATAATCTTCCCATTCATTATATTCTTTATTTAATAGATGTAATGATTCAATGCGTGGTTTAATATTTGTTAAATAATTAATGCTATATTCTATTTTTGTTATATTTGTTTTAACATCTATAAATTCTTTATTAATGGATTCATATATTTCTAACCATTTCTTATATTTTTCATATAATTCTATTCTTTCGAATGTTTCATATAAATCATATGATATATTGTTGAAATATATTTTATTTATTTTAATTTCATTTAGTTCTTTATCTAAATCATCTATGATTTTATTTGTCTCATCCTTTTCTGATACTATTAAATTCAATTCTTTTGTTATTTTATCATATAATTCTTTGCTTTTATAATATTCTAACCATTCATTTAATATTTCATATTCTTTTTTCATTTTATTATTATTTTCATTGCGTTCATAAATTAATAAATAATTATTTTCATCATTATCTATTTCGTCTTTTTTATTTTTAATATCAGACTCTATTGTATTAATAATTATTTCTAATTCTTTTATACGACATACCCATGACCTTTTACAGCATATTTCACAACACGGATTATATTTATAATCATCATTTGATGTAAATAATTCAAGCTCTTTTTTATAATTTAATAAGTCTATTTCAAGTTTACTTATTAAATCTTGTTTTTCATAATAATTATTTAATATTTTATCATCATCATTTATATTTTTTTCAACATTTTTTATATTAATATTCTTAATTCTTTTTGATATAGTTGTTGATGATTTATATGAGATTGGTATATCAGGTTTATTTTTTATTTTTAATGTTTGTTGTTTTGAAAAAGTTAATTTAAAATCATTCTCCAATTTTATTATTTTTTCTTTATTTAATTTATTAATATTTTCAATATCTTTTTCTCGTTCTAAAAGTTTTTTATAATCATTATAACATTTATCTATTTTATTTTTAACTCTCGTCTCTTTAATATTCGTTGAAATATAATTATATAAATCATCAATGGTCTCATATATCTTATTAATTTCTTTTAAATGGTCTTCTTTTGTTATTTTAGGATCTGTAATTTCAGTTGTTTTATTATTTATTAATTCTTTATGTGTATCATTCAAATCTTTATATTTTTCATTTAACAGTTTTAATTCATCTTCTAAACATTTAATATCATTATTATTATTATTATCATGATTCATATATTGTTTTAATAAGTCTTCTTCTTTTTTTATAAATGATAATTCACAAGGTTTTATTTTTATATTACCATCTAATACAATCTTAGGATTATAAGATTTTTTTAATACATTTAATGCTACAGCTGTAACATCTTTTAATAAATATTTCAATTCATCATATTTTTCTTTATAAAATGAATATTCTTCATCTGTTTTTATTATTTTTTTTAAATCTTCTATTTGTTTAATATAATCAATATCCAATATTAATAATGTTTTTGGATTTTTAATATCTATTTTAATATATTCTGGTGAATTATATAAATCTTGTAATTCTGTTTTTTCTTGTAATAATATATCTAATTTTTCTTTATTCTTTATCATATCTTCATCATTAACTTCATTGACTTTATTAGTTGATACAAGTTTTTCATAAACCTGTTTTTTACTTTCCACAATTCTTCTAAAATCTTTATATTTATTAATTGCCGTTTTAAATAAATTATATAAATTGAGAATGTATTCAATATTAAATGATTTATCTATTGTTTCAAAACTTGTCTTATTATCCATTTTCAATATATCATAATCTATATTTTGTGTTAACATAGAAGACGATAAGAAAACTTTAATAGTTCCAAATAATTGATTAACTAATACTTCACAAGCCGCATCTTTTTTTATTAATTCCAAATCAGTTTCATTAATAAATTTATAAATATTTTTATGATTATAATTTATTTTTGTAATATCTTTTTTTACAGCATAATCTCTTTCAATACGATATAATACTCCATTTATTTCAATATCAACTATCGTATAAGCTAATGACTTTTTATTATTTATTATACCTGAACTTAAATCACTGTTTTTTTTAAATGTCGTTATTTCACCCCAAATAGCTAATGTTAATATATCATAAATAGCTGATTTTCCTGTTCCGTTTTTACCTTTTACTAAAAAAGTTTTTAAGTCTAAATCAGACATATTTAAACAATTTTTATTCTCATAACAGAATAATCCTTGCCATTCTAAATACCTTATAAAATATTTTGGTTTTATAACTTTAATATCATCACTACTAACACATTTTAAAATATCTGCTGACAAATCTTTATTTCTTTTTACACATTCTAAATGTAATTCATTTGGATATTTTAAAATATCAAATAATAATTGTTCTTTATTTAAAATAATATTATGTAATTTTTTCAACTTATCAGGTGTTAAATATTTGCTAAAATAGTCTAAAATAAACGTATTATCGACTATTTTAGTCATTTGTGTCTCATTATCAACTTCAGTTTTAATATAATCATCATCATTAACGTCTATACAAGCCCTTTCATTTAATCTTGAAATTATATTAAACGATTTATTATAACTTTTTAATAAAGAATTTAAATTTTGGAAATTAATTTTTGAAAAAGTTTTTATTTCTAATTTTTCTGGAAAATATTTTAAATTTAAATTAATATAATCTTCTAATTTTATTTCATAATTTCCATTTATACGAATTAATATTTCTTGTGATTCATTTTCTTTTACATTAATATAACCTATTTTATTATAAACATTTACATCCATTGTTTTTTTATTTTCTAAATCCCAAATTAAATAGCCATGTTCGATTATATTTTCACCAAAATTTTGTTGAATTAAAGAACCTGAATAACCGCATATTGTTTTTTTCTTATAATTAAAAACTTGTCGTTTATGAATGTCCCCTAAAAGAACATAATCAAAATCTTTAACCCATTCGAGAGGATAAGGATTATTTTCATCTCTAATACAATCGCCATTAAAAAGTTTAGCAGATTGAAATGAACCATGAAACAATGCTATTTTATATTTAACATCGTTTGTAAACATCGGAAATTCTGGCAAATCTTGAATTCGTCCTGAATTTCTATAAACATCTAATGTATCATCAATGCTAACATATGAAAATCCTACATTATCAATTATAAAAGATGTTGTATTTGTTAAAATTGTTAAATTATTAATATTAAAAGTTGATGAAAAAACTAATGATGGTTGTTCTATTTCACACTGATTTCTATCATGGTTTCCGTGAAAAATAATAACTCTTCCTAATTTAACTAAATTTTCTATAAAGTTTTTATACAACAATAAACCATAATTACCAATATTATTTTTATTATGAAAAATGTCTCCAGTTATTATTATTATATAATCATTGAATTTCAATTCTATTTTTTGTATTTCATCAGCAATTGATATAATTGTATTATCAAATACATCATTGTATTCATCGTATCTGCTTGTTAGTTTGTCGCCGTTTCTAATATGTAAATCTGATAAATGAAATATGTATCGTAATGATGTCATTATAATGTATGTTTTTGTCTAGATACAATATCTGTCATTTTTTTATATAAATTCGCAATTTGAGGTTAGAATATGGCACGCGACCTCAAAATAATTGTTGCGATATATATAGACTTCTGATTGATGTGTAATTTGAGGTTTGTAAAAGACTTATCGTGTCGTTAAAG
>Ga0209189_1000677_pt1 | contig 27389 bp, 27 predicted proteins | sample C_130820_EF_Meta_FD_187308 | JGI IMG/M metagenome (GOLD analysis project Ga0209189, IMG submission 187308) | Freshwater microbial communities from Lake Croche, Canada to study carbon cycling - C_130820_EF_MetaG (SPAdes) (version 3) | ecosystem: Environmental > Aquatic > Freshwater > Lake... | reverse complement strand
GCAAGCCTTGTGAACAACAGCATCGCGCAGGCGGTGTATTGGGACTTGAACGCCCAGTGCCTTGTGGCCTCGGCTTCGGCGTCCTATGCGGTGACCTCGCTCACTTGGTCCGCCACTAACGGCGGTCAGGTTGCGGTTGTGGCCTCCGTGGCAACCCCGGTTGCTGGCGTGGGCGACAGCTTCACTCTCGCAGGCGTAACCAACACCGGCACCGGTTTGGTTTCCGCCATCAACACGACGCAGACAGTCAACACCTTCACCAACAACCAGAACTTCACGTTCTTGCTGCCGGGTGATGCTTCGGTTTGGGGCACGCTGGGCGGCACCATCACGCTGGTCTACAGCGAAGGCGCTCTGCCTTGTAAGGTTCTCCGCGTTCAGTCGGGCAACAGCAAGACCGTTGTCTGGGACCCGGTGAACAACGTCGCCAACTGGAACAACAGCGGCACTGCCGCGCTCATTCAGATTTAAGGAGCCGCTGCAATGGCGAATATCACCCCGTCCCGCGTAATGGTTTCTCCGCACTACATGGTGCCGGAGAAGCTGTTGCAATACAATCAGGCTTCGGGCGCGTTCGACGCTCTGGCCGGTGGCAACCCCCAGGTCCGCCTGGGCGAAGGCGATCTCTACGTCTATATCGACGCCTTCGACATCCGCACCATCACAGCGGCTGGCCAGAGCGGTTACAACTCGCTCCCCAGCGTCAGCGTTGTGGCGCGTCAGATCAGCACCCCGACCTATCTCCAGCGGGTCCGTGCTGAATACGACCATCACGACACCGCTGCCATGTCGCAATGGGGCGTGAGCATCGTCGAGGCGCAACGCCTCGGCATGCGCCAGGGCCACTTCCAGTTGATGCGCTCGGCTCTGCTGTATGGCTTCAACGGCGCCCAAGGCGAGGGCTTGTTGAACACCAGCGGCGCCACTAGCGTTAACCTGCCTGCGGATTCCAACGGCAACAACACCGTCGTCACCTACGACAACGGTCAGATGGCGTTCTTCCTGCTCTCGCAGGTGTCCGCGCTGAAGACCCGCACCATGCAGCTTGGCATTGGCCATCGCATTGTGGTGCTTGGCCCGCAGCGCATCCTGGGCGCCTTTGAGTATCAGGACATCGTGCAGGTGACGCAATTCCAGCGCGCTGGCGCTGGCACGCTGTCCACTGCCGGTGTGGTCAAGGCTGTCGGTGAGATGAATGAGGACGAAATCCTCTGGTGCTACGACGACACGCTGATCGGCAAGGGCGCCGGTGGCACCGACGCCGTGTTGATCATTTTGCCGGAAGTTGAAAAGCCCAAGGCGAACAAGATCAACACCAACGCCTTCGCTGACCTCTCGCCCGGCCTCGCTGCCTGCACGCTCCAGTATTGCGACATGGCAGCCCCGCGCGAAATCCCGACCCCGCTTGCGGGCGGCGCGATTGACGTGCTTTCCGAACTCCGCGTCACCTCCGGGTGGGGCGTGCGTCCGGAAGCCATCGCCATCGTGTCGATGCAGTATCAGTGAGCCGGGTTGTGGCGCGGGGCTTCGGCTTCGCGCCACGGCCACCCTGCCGCGCGGCTGGACCCCGCGCGGTTTCCATTGGACCCAGAGGATAACATGCCCACTCTCTACGTCGCCAACTGCTCAAAGCAGAAACACGATTTTATCTACCGAATTCCGGAGGAAACCTCCATTCGGCGCCAACAAATCGCGCCCGGTTCGCAGATCGTGGTTTACCAACCGAATTCCGCGCTTGAGATTGTGAAAGCCATCGTCGATCAGCACGCCATTTATGGCCTCGTTGATGTGGCTGACATCGACCGGCGCAAGCCTTTCGTTGGGCTGTGCTACCGCTTTGACAAACCGATCAACGTCGAAAAGATCATGCAGGCCGACGAACACAATTCCGGCGTGTTGGAGCGCGAAAGCCAGGAAGCGCGCAAGCTCTCCGCCGCCGCGCTGCACAACGCCATCGAACGCGCCACGGAAGGCGCGGTGCGCGTCGAGAATCTTGAGCTTGAGGTAGTGCAGCAGAACGGCAGCACCGAACCCGGCTTGAACGAAACCGTCAGCGTAACCCGAGAAGGCACCGGCGAGCCTCCGCGTCGTGGACGACCGAGAAAAGCAGCATGAACAATGCGCCCACCCTAGAAGGCTTTCAGGACTTCATCACAAATGTGATGGGCATCAACCCATTGTATTTGCCGTCCAACAGCCCTTCAATCGGGTGGGCGTTTTCCGTCGCGCTGATGATCGTGAACCCCGCGCTGGCGGTGGTGGCAACGCCCAGTATGGCGCCGGTTCAAACCAGCATCTACGAGCAGGCGGTTTACAATCTGGCCGGTGATAACCTCATCAACTACGCCCAAGACCAGCCGGGCCGCACCTATTTTGCCGACCTGCGCAAGGCTTATGGCCTCAACGCATTCGCCGCAGGCGTCGTGACCTCCGCATCCGATAGCGGCACCAGCGACAGCCTCGCGGTGCCGGAAGCCTTGCAGGCGCTGACGCTCTCGCAATTGCAGAACGTCAAAACCCCCTGGGGGCGTCAATATCTGGCGTATGCGCAGACCTATGGCACGATGTGGGGTGTGGCATGACGACCCTGCACCTTGGCGTTATCGACCAGCCTTATGACGACGGCGCGACCACCGGAATGGTGGCCGAAATCCTCGAAGACAAATATCATGTCATGGAGGTATTTTTTGAAAGCCGCGTTGATGAAGTGATTGGCGCGCTTGAGCGGTCCATTCAGGGTGCCATTGACGCATTGGACATGGGCGCACCGGTTGAAAACATCGACCCCTTCGGTGGTGCTACGGGCGAAATTGAAGCGGCGTTTCGGCATTTCCTTGACAGCAAGGAAATGGAAAGCCTGGGAATTCCCGGCGTTCCAACGCAAGCGGCGCTTGATGGCGTGAGCCATCGGTTCAAAAACCCGCGCTACAAAAAAACCAAGGGCGGCAAAAAGGTGAAGCGCTCTCCGCGCCCATCCTTCATCGACACGGGGCTTTATGAAGCCAGCATGAAGGCTTGGATCACCTGATGGCGACCGTCGATGAAACCCTGGCCAACCTGCCACTCCGCGACGCTCTGCAAGCGGGCATTCAGTCGCTCTCGGCTGGCGAGACGATCCGCTTTACCAAATATGTGAAGCGCATCCTGCCGATTGACGGCTACGTTTTTTGGCTGGCGGGCGAAAGCATCGAAATCGCAGGTTCGTTTCACTATTCGGTGGGACGCACGCAGCGCGAAGATGAGACGGTTTCGATCAACAAGGTGGTGTTCACCACCACCGACGAAATCTCCGAATTCAACGTGGTCGATCCGCAGACGCTTTGGATTGCCACCTTCGATGGCATTCGCTTCGCTTTCGCGCGACGCGGCAATCGCTACACGCAAGCGGGCGTCAATCATTATGAAGGCGATGCGGTCTATTCCGCTCTGGCCTCGCAGCTTGTTGAGAATCTCTACACGCTGCTGGCGTCGGAGCCTATCGTTTCCAACAGCCTGCCCGCGTGGCTGACGATCCAGACTTATTCGCCAATTTGGCTTGCGCCATACAATCCGAATATTTTGCTTTACCCGTCATATCTTGTGCCCGCGAACATCAGCCCGCCTTACGGCGTGGTGCATATCGAACCGGGCCGCACAAACGCCATCCAGGCCGCGCCGCGTTTGAACAACCGGACTTCGCATTATCAGCTTGCCACGGATCACGTCCGCGTGACTCTATACGGCTACAACAATGCGCAGGCTCAAGATTGGGTTGATACCGTCAATCAATTCAGTGTCGATACCGACGCGCTGGGCATTATGAGCATGCCTATCATGCGCGACGAAAAACGTGGCCAGATGGAACTTCAGGCCATCGCAATGAAGAAGACAATCGAATTTGATGTGAGCTATTATCAGACCCGCATCAACGATATTGCGCGCCAGCTTATCGAAAGCTGTATCGTGCAGTATGAAGTTTCACCGTATCCAACCGCTGCATAACAGGAGTTTCCCATGCCCCAAAGCCCGAACCAAGTTTTCCCCGGCGTCGCCAGCGGCGTTGCCAAGCCGCAGTATATGGACGCCCAAGGCGTGCAGGTGGTGGCCAATGCCGCTTCGGCTGCTCTTAATATCACCGCTGCCGCCGCTATCAAGGCGACCCCGGGCCGTCTTGCGCGCATCGTGATCCTGGCCCCTGGCACCACCTCGGGCGCTTTCACGTTCAACAACTGCGCCACCACCGGTGCCGCGACGACCGCCAATCAGGTGTTCACCCTGCCCTACAACGGCACGAACAACATTGCCGGTGCGGTGTTCGACATCAGCGTTCCATGCTCGGTGGGCATCGTTTGCTCGGCGGTCCCGGGCGCCGGTTCGCCGCGTGTGCTTGTGACCTACACCTAAGCCGTCGCAGCATCGTCCTACCTAGGAGAATTCAATGCCAACCATTGTTCAAGTAAATGTGACGCAGACGGTTGGCGCAGCGCCCGCCACTCTGCAAAAGACGGGCGCGCTGATCTCCCAAGGCGGGACGACCACCAGCCCGGGCACCGCGACGCTCATCACGCAGGAAGCCGATCTGACGGCGATCCTGACGGCTCCCGCCCCGCTAACTCAGGTGGTGGTGGCCGGAGCGCTTGTGACAGCCACGACGGTTTCGCCGCATGGCTATACCGTCGGAAGCCAGATCGTTTTGACGATGGCTGGCATCACCGACGGTGGGTTGGGGCCGTCGGCTTATAACGGCACCTACCTCTGCACCATCACCAGCACGACGCAATACACCTACAACCTGGGCCAGGAATTGATCTTGGCTTCGGGCACGGGCGGCACATACGTTCCGCAAAGCGCGATCCAGCTTACCGCGATGGGCAACACGTTCTTTGCCCAGGGTTCTGGCTTGTCCTGCTATGTGCTGGAGCTTGGGCCGGGCAACACGGAAGATGGCGTGGCCGCGCTGGCCGCATACATCCAGGCCAACCCCAACAGCGACTACACGCCCGGCGCGGAAGGCTATTTCTACGCTTACGTTGTGCCGAAACAGTGGGACGGCAACGCGGATTTCCTGGCCCTGCTAGCGGAATTCGAATCCACCACGGCACGCACCTATTTCTTCATCACAACCACGCTGGCTACCTACAACAGCTACACCAACCTGATGAAGTGCGCGTTTACGCTGATTGAATCGCCGCAATTCGGCACCTACGGCGCAAACGAACTGATCGGCGCGGTTTGGACATCGGGCGCCATCACGTTCACGACCCTTAACACCAGCGGCATTTCTAAAGGCGACTGGTTCACCATCGTGGGCTGCACACCCGCAGAATACAACGGCACTTATCAAGCCGTTGTGGCCAATGGCGTGGACATCACCGCCTATAAGGCGGTTGACCCTGGCGCGCTTACCGTTACCGGCAGCCTCAAGGCCAGCCTGTATGGCAACGCGGGCGCTCCGGTTACGGAATTCACGGTGGTGTCCGCCTTCTGGAACTTCCTGGCTTACGAACCCAGCGCAGCGAACCTCGTTGCACCGTTCGCCTTCAAGTATCTTTACGGCGTGACGCCGTTCCCGACGCGCGGCAACAACGCTCTGCTGACCACGCTCAAGGCCGAAAGTGTCAACGTCGTGGGCACGGGCGCGGAAGGCGGCATCAGCAACACCATCCTGCTCTGGGGCACCACAATGGATGGCCACGATGCCACTTATTGGTATTCAGTGGACTGGGTGCAGATCAACGTTGACATCGCCATTTCCAACGCGGTGATCAACGGTTCGAACAACAGCCAGAACCCGCTGTATTACGACCAGAACGGCATCAACCGGCTTCAGGCGGTAGCGCAAACGGTCATGCGCAACGCCATCTCTTTTGGCCTCGCGCTCGCGCCCATCACGGTCAATGCGGTGCCGTTTGTGACCTACGTTTCGCAGAATCCGGCGGATTACCCGGCGGGCATTTATCGCGGCCTCTCGGTCACCTACACGCCGCAGCGCGGCTTCATCCAGATCGTGTTTTACGTCAACGTCTCGTCGTTCCCGGCTGGCGGCTGAGTAGGAGAAAACAACCATGGCAGCTAATCCACAAGTCGCTCAGGGCACGCTCAACCGGTTACGGGGCAGCGTGGTCATTCCGGACTATCCGGCACTGCAAGTCACGGCGCCCTTCCTGGGGCGCCCTGGCATCGCCATCGCCTTTGAAGGCGAAACGACGACGATGATCCCGACGATGACGGGCACCATCACCTCGCCGTTTCCCTATCAGATGGTGACGGTGACCATTTCGCTGCTCAAGACCCAGAACCTTGCGGCTCTCTGGGAGGCGCAGCGTCAGGCGTTGAGCACGATTGGCGACATCACGGTGACGCCCGACACCACGTCGCTTCCGGCTTACACCTTCAACAACTGCGCCATCCAGAATGTGCGTGAGTTGAATTTCGCAGGCGAGGACGCGAGCTATTCCGTCACCGTCAGCGGCTACTACCAGATCAACAACAACCTCTGGAATCTGGTTTGATCGAACGGGTGCAGCTAGGGCGACGGTCCGAAAAGCAGGCATAGTCCACCTGCCTGCTGCATCCTATCCCCTGGACGCGAAGGATAACGCAAAGTGAAGATTAACAACAAGTTGAATTTGGTAGTTGAAGTCGAAACCAGCGAAGGCACTATCTTCGTGCATAGCACGCCGCTTTCGCGTGAGGTGTTTGAGCGATATTTCCTGATCATCGGCAAGACGTTCGCCAGCTTGATCAGCGAAGGCTTGAGCTTCGTTTCTGGTCCGCGCGTGGCGGCTATGATGCTCAGGAAGATTGCTCAGGACGCTGGTGTTTGGGAAGGGCGCGACGGAATTCACAACGGGCTGATGGCTGAAATTCGTCGGCTTTCAAGCGTGGTGATTCCTAGCACGTCAGGGTGGGTGACGATGCCTTTCCAAGATGCCATTGACCGGAAAACGATGGACGAAGATGACATTGCGGAGGTAGAAGGGCTTATCACTTTTTTTATCTGCGCCTCTGCCATGTCCCGGAAAACCGAGATTGGCCCCGTTCTGGAGAGGATGCGTTTGTGGGGTGCGTTGACCACATTGTTGAACTCTACGGAATACGCCGCCTCATTGCCGACATCGACAACGGAAGACACTTTGGATGCGCCGATGATCACCTCGTCAGTGCCGCATTAGGGTGGGTGGCCGGAGAAGGATTTTACGATTTCTTCGGCAAGCATGTGGATGATTGGCGGTGGGATTCCGTCTCTGAGTTTCGCCAGCGTCACTTTTCCACGGCGCTGAAACGGATAGGAATGGGTTGAATGGCGGTCAAGAGCATCATTGATGTCGATGTGAACGACGATGCCTTCAAGGCGTTCATGGAGATGTTCGCCAAGTATCAGGCAGCCCTGAAAAAGCTGCCGGGTGCTTGGGATACCGCAAACAAATCCATCAACAAATCCGGTTCCGCCATTGAAGAAATGACGGACATTATGAGCCGTCAGGTTGATATCATTGACAAGCAAACCAGAGCGCAAGAAAAGATGCGGCGCGAGGTTGAAAAGACTGGCTATTCACTGACCGATGTTGCTCGCGCTACAACCCGCATAGCGGGCGGCATGAAAGATATAACCCTATCACTGCTTAAGTTTAGCACTCTGACCAGCGCCTTTGGGTTGTTGTCTGGTGGCACGGGGCTGTTTGGCTTTGAGGCGTTGGCGCGCTCGGCCAGCCAGCAACGCACGCAGTCCATGGGGCTTGGAATTACGCCCGGCCAGCTTCAGGCGGCAAACATCACTTATGAGCGCATTGGCGGCGCAGAGCCAACGCTTTCCAGCATTGCGGACATGCAGAACGATCTGCGCCAGAGACATCGGCTTCAAATGCTCGGTATCAGCAACGAAGATATTGACAACAAAAACCCGTTTGAACTTTTGCCGCAAACCTTAAGCGCCATTCGTTCGCGCTATTTGTCTATCCCGGAAAACCTTCGCGGCACTTTGGCGCAATCATATGGATTGACTCAATTTGGTCTTTCTATGTCGCAGCTTCGCCAACTCGGGGGAATGTCGGAGCAAGAACTAGCGGGCCTTGGCACCTCGCTTTCAAGAAACGCAACAACAATTGGCGGCAGTAACGATATAAACCGACGTTATCAAGATTTTTTAGAACAGCTTGGTGTCGCAGGAGCGCGGCTGCAAACCACCCTGATTGATAAGTTGACACCGCTCGCTAAGCCTCTCGGCAATGTAGTCGATGCTTTCACTAACCTTGCCGCGTCTGCACTAGGTAGCGATACGTTCCGCAATGGATTAAAAACATTTGCAGATTGGATTAACGATTTTGCCAGCACGCTGAATACCGAAGAAACAAAATCCTCCATCGCTAATTTCATTGAACAAGTAGGAACTTTTGCAACTCGCATGGCGAACGCCGTCAGAGCAGTAATTTCATTTATTGAAGCTCTACAAGACGCATACGCATGGGTAAGGGGTTTATTGGGGGGCGATGCGCAAGAGCAAATGGGTCCTCCCAATCCGTATGGTGGTGACGATCCAAATCGTCGAACGCCGACGCCAGACAATCCTTTGGGCACTCGACGCGGCGTAATTCCACGATATCGCCTTTACGAGCCAATGTCTTACACCTCCGGTGACTATAATACTTTTATCGACCAAATGACGCGCGCCGAAAGCGGTAGCAGAGATGACGCTCGCAACCTGCGCTCATCAGCTAGTGGGCGGCATCAATTCATCGACGAAACGTGGCTCAGCGTAGCAAGACGGTTTGGTGGTTCGCGTATTGCCGGAATGTCTGACGAGCAAATTCTTGCGCTACGCTCTGACGCTGATTTTTCACGTCAAATGGCGTTGTCACATACGCAATTTGATATTGCACCGGAGTTATTGCGCTCTGGAGTGGACCCGACAAATCTTGCTCTTTATGCCGGTTGGCATTTTGGCGGACGGGGCGGCGCCGCAGTTATGCAAGCGGGCAACGATACTCCAATGAGTCAAATTCTCAGCGCAAAAGCAATTGCAGCCAATCCACACCTGCAAAATTTAACGGCGGGTCAATGGCGCAATAGGTATTTGGGTCAATTCCCCGGCGGAGGCGAAGGACAGCCCGGAAGGCAAGTGCTTTCCGTTCAGCCTGGACAGGCGGTTCATGTGGTCATTAACGACAACACTGGTGGTAACATCGTCAACACGTCGGCTTCGCTCGGCGCTCCGGGGTATTACGGATGAGCATTCTCGACACCATTGGCCGGTCCATTTATCAAGTCGGTTTCCAGCTTACGCCGATCATTTTGGTGCAAGGCATTGCTAGAAGTTTTCCTGGCGGCATGATGCCTATTATCATTTTAACGGAAGGACCAAACCTCCTCGTGACCGTGTTGGCTGGCAAAAGCCCCTTTAACCCCGACCGGTTTTTTGCTCACTTTTCCCCCGTTCCCGGCGGGAAATTGGCCAATTTTGCTATTGGTCAATACCCCTTCGCTAACCAGTCGGTGGCAGCAAACGCGATCATCAGCGAGCCGCTTACTATTTCCATGAAAATGTCTATCCCTGTCAACAAGTCGGGCGGGCACACGGCGAAGCTGGCCACGATGGTGCTGCTTCAATCCAAGCTCAAAGACCACGCAAACCTGGGCGGAACCTATATCGTCGCAACTCCAGCCGGGTTTTATACCAATTGCATTTTGACTGGCCTCACAGATGTCAGCACGGGCGATAGCCCGATCCCGCAAAACACATGGCAGTGGGATTTTGTGCAACCCCTCATTACGCTGCAAGAAGCAGAAGCCGCACAAAATACGTTCATGAGCAACGCGACCAGCCAATTGCCGTCCGACGGATCGTTGAACGCAACCCCCGGCGGCGTTCCATCAACATCCGTCCCGGCTTCTCAGGGCACCAATCTACCTGCTGGCGTCCAAGGACCGAACCAATGACCACCTATACGGAATTCACGCCGTCCAACACGCAAGTCTTTACCTTCCAACCTACTTTGGATGGCACCACCTACATCATCACCATTCCGTGGTCTCTTTTTGGCCAGCGGTATTATGTGACGTGCAGAACGCTTGGCGGCAACCTTGTTTTCTCGCTTCCGCTTATTGGTTCGCCCGCTGGCATCAACGTGCAAGGTGCAACGTGGGAACCGAACAATGCGACCATCACTGTCGCAACACCTCATGAGCATAAAGTCGGCTCTATCATCAACCTCACTCTTTCAGGCATGGCGCCGGATGTTTACAACGGCACGTTTGCTTGCAAGATCATCAACGATACGCAATTCACGTTCCCTCTGAATTCTTTTCCCGGGGAAGTCTCCACGCTCGGATCGGTGCAATACAACATTAATCTTGCGGCGGGTTATTTCACGACATCCACACTCATTTATCGCCCGCAAAATAAAGTGTTTGAGGTGACGCCGTGAGGTTCTATGAAATCACCATCACGGACCCCACAAACGCAGACAAAAAGCAAATATACACAAGCTGGTTCAACGGTAAAAATGACCCGGGTGCGCTCAATGTGGTTTTTGATGTGCCGGTTACCGCTCTTGCAATACCCCTTGGCGCGGCAATGATAGAAATATGGGGCATTCCCATTAAAAATATCAGCAATGCCAATAACCTGAACAACAAGCTCATTTCCGTTCAAGCTGGGTTCAAGCCCGGCTTGCCGTTGGCTACGCAAGCCTCAGAGAAACAGTCCGGACCCATCATCAACGGCTATATTTTGCAGTCTTACGGAAATTGGATTGGCACCAATATGACTATGAATTTGGTCATATCGCCAGGAAGCCCGCCAACGCAAACGCGAACAGCCACAACGGCTGCGCAACAGCCAACAGCGGCCACCAATAATACAGCGCCCCCGCTTGGCTCCCCAACCGCTCCAATTGATTTTCATTTTAATATGCCTGTAGGCATGAGCATGAGAGTGGCTATAGAAAACACGCTGGCCGCAGCATTGCCCAACTTCACACGAGAAATTCGCATAAGCACCATTCTTTCTTCGGGGCCGCGCAATTTTGTATCGCGTTCTTTTTCCGAATTTGCTCAAACAATTAAAACGCTATCAAAGCAACTTGTGACGACTGAAAATTATCCTGGCGTAAATATGACCATTACGCCAAATAATGGCGTGCTTGTTTATGACGGAACAACAACCATCAAGCGGGTTGATATTTCGTATTTGGATTTGATTGGCCAGCCAACATGGATTCAGCCAAACACAATTCAATTTAAATGTCCAATGCGAGCCGATTTGCAAGTTGGATTTGAAATCACATTGCCAAAAGGCCGTTTTTACGGCATTCAACCGGGCGATCCGACGGTTCCAATTCCTTATCGCTTTCAATCCACGCAGCAAGGCACATTTAACATTATTGAGCTTCGACACGTCGGAAACTTCCGGCAGCCCGATGCAAATTCGTGGGTTACGGTTGTGACCTGCTCGTTCATTCCAACCCCCGCTGGCGGCGTTCAAGGACCAAACCAATGACTGCGAAGGCGGCTCATGGCCAGTAACTCACAAACCACGCCGTTCGCTCGCGGCATCGTCAATTACACTCGCACGGAAATCGACGCGCAAATCCAGCAACTTGGACAGGCGCTCCCGGTCTCGGTGGTGGCGGTGAACAACGCCATGGTGACGGTTAACTTTGAACTCAATGGCCCCATCACCTTCCCGCAGATTGAAGTGCCGCAGGCGATTTCGCGCTACGCTCGCCCGCCGACGCAGGTGGGCGACAAGGGCTTTGTAATATCCGCTGACGCCTATCTCGACGGCATGACGGGACTTGGCACTGGTACGGCGACCTATAACCAGCTCCCGCCCAACCTTTCGGCCTTGGTATTCTTTCCACTCGCAAATACGTCCTTCCCAACGGTGGACGCAAACGCCTATAATATCACAGGGCCAAACGGTTGCGTCATCAAGGACGACAGCGGTGCAAGCGTGATAACCCTAACACCATCGTCCATCACTCTTTCCTGCGGGGGGCACTCAATCGTGATTGATAGCGGCGGGGTGAAGATTGATGGCAAGGTATTCTTGACCCATAAACATAGTGGCGTCGCAGTCGGCTCCGGCAACACGGGCAACGTCGTCTGATGCGGGTGTATGGGCGCGATCCGAAAACTAACCAATGGATGGAGGTGCAAACCTCCGCCGACGGCCAGAACGACTATGTGTATGTGACGGCGCTGGTGCAGTGTTTGAAATTGAGCATCAACGAAAGTCCGTTCTGGGGCAATTGGGGAATTCCAGCGCAGCAAAGCGTGTTGCAGCAGATATTCCCCGATTTTTATGTCGCGCTAATGCAGCAGCGGTTCTCGCCCTATTTCGCCGCGCTGCAAATCACCAAAGTGCAATCCACCACGCCGACGTATAATGTCAGTGTGACGAACAACCAGGGTGTCAAAATGGCTATGAGTGTGCCGGTATGAGCGGAACCATCCCTATCGTTCTTGGCCCGGCTGGGATGATTCCCGCCGTCCCGGCAGAGGTGCATGCTCAGCTTATCGCCAACGTCGTGGCGACCAACCCCGGCTACACCGCAAACCTTCCTGGCACGCTAATCGAAGACATCAGCAGCACGGACGTGGCGGCGATCCTGCTTTGCAATTCGGCCTTGGTCGAACTGGTTAACTCGGTCACGCCATACGGCGCCAACCAATTCATCCTGAACCAGCTTGGCCAGATTTATGGCGTGCAGCAGGGACAGGCTACCAACACATCCGTCTATGTGGTGTTCACCGGCACGCCCGGCTTCATCATTCCGATTGGCTTCGTGGTTTCCGACGGCACATATCAATACGCCGTGCAGGATGGCGGCATCATCGGTGCGGGCGGTGTCACTCCGTCGCTCTACTGCCTTGCCACTACGGCGGGTTCTTGGGCGGTTCCGGCCAACACCGTCACGGCGCTGGCAAGCTCGGTTCCATCAACGATCACTTTGACGGTCACTAACCCCCTGCCGGGCACGCCCAGCGCAGGTGCGCAGTCGGTAGAGAGTTACCGCGCCCAAGTGTTGCAAGCCGGTCTGGCGGCTTCTCAGGGCATGCCACGCTATCTCAAGACGTTGCTAGCCAACGTTGCGGGCGTGCAGCCTCGGCTCATTTCTATCGTGCCTAGCGGTTCTTCCTGGGAAATCATCGTGGGCGGCGGCGACCCGTATCAAGTGGCTTACGCCATCTACACGGCGCTTTTCGACATCAGCAACCTTGTTGGTTCCACGATGTCAATTTCGGCAATCTCGGCTACGTCTCCCGCCGTGATAACGACCGACCTCAACCACGGACTGACAACCGGCGATACCACTACAATTAGTGGGGTGACTGGCACGGGCGGAATAGCGGGCATTAACCAAACGTTTAGTGTGACGCGGATCAGCAACACCACTTTCAGCGTGCCGTTTAACGCTACCGGGACCACATACACGGGCGGCGGCGTTCTGACCCCGAACGCGCGCAATCAGGTCATCACGATCAACGACTACCCGAACACCTACGCCATTCCATTCGTGGTGCCTCCCGCGCAATCGGTGGCGGTCTCGCTGACGTGGAACACGAATTCTCCGAACAGCGTTTCCGCTTCGTCCATGGCTGCGCTGGGCGCGACGGCGCTGGTGAATTACATCAACAGCATCGCGGTAGGCGCCCCAATGAATCTGTTCGAACTGCAAAACGCCTACCAGCTTGCGACCGCCAGCATTTTGCCGACCGCCTTCCTCACTCGCATGGTGTTCGCAGTCACCATCGACGGTGTGCTGACAAATCCGGATGCGGGCACGGGCATCATTGCGGGCGATCCCGAAAGCTATTTCCTGACCAACGTCACCGCCATCAGCATCGTGCAGGGGTGACGCCATGACCACATTGCAGAAAACCATCCCGTCATACCTCTACACGCAATACGCGGACGATGACGATCTGCAAGCCTTCGTGGCGTCCTACAACCAAATCACGCAAAGCTACGTCAACACTTTCAACCAGCTTAATCTGCCGGTCTACACCAAACTTTCCGGCGCGCTGCTCGACTGGGTGGGGCGCGGCGTTTACGGTTATCCTCGCCCAACAATTCCGGCGGTTGCAGCAAGCGTGATTGGCCCGGTCAACACCTACGGTCCCGATTTCTTCGTTCCGCTGAACACGCAGGAATCAACCGCAGCCTCAAACTACAACACCACCGACGACATTTATAAGCGGCTGCTGACGTGGCATTTTTATAAGGGCGACGGGAAAGTTTTCAATATACCCTGGCTTAAGCGCCGGATTGTTCGTTTCCTATATGGCGCGGACGGAATTTCTCCGGTCATAACCCAAACCTACGACATCGGCGTCACGTTTTCGGCTGGCAACAACGTGAACATCACCATGCCCGCATCGCCGCAGGCGGACATTCTCATCGCCGCCATCGCAAGCGGAGCGGCGGAGACGCCATTTCAATACACGTCTAATTTTACGACATACGATCCCGGGACGACGGTGGACTGGGAAAACACCAGCAACGCCATCGTTGACTGGGAAAACACAAGCACGGCTCTCGTGACTTGGAACAACGATCCAGTTTGAGGTGCATCAATGTCTGTCCCATACACATTCGGCACTGCCGTCGGAACAACCCAGCTTGCGAAGCTGGACACGAACTTCTCGACGCCATTAACGCTGGGATCAACAGCGCTGACGTTGGGCGGCACGTTCACGACGATTGCGGGACTGACGCTGACCAGCCCCGTGTTGACGACTCCGAACATCGGGACGCCAAGCGCCGCCGTTCTGACAAACGCAACGGGCCTCGCCTTGGGCACCGGCGTCACTGGCACGCTCCCCGTCGCTAACGGCGGCACGGGGCTTTCCGCCACACCCGCAGTGGGTGAAATCGACATCGGCACGGGCACCGGCTTTTCGCGCACCACCCTGACCGCTGGCACAGGTATCGCCATCAGCAACGCTGCCGGGGCCGTCACTATTTCGGCCACCGCCGTGACTGGAATCACGGGGCCGACCGGTCCATCCGGCCCGACAGGTTCGACCGGCCCAACAGGCGGCAGCGGTCCCACAGGCGTTACCGGCGCGTCTGGTCCTACGGGCGCAACCGGTGCCACGGGAACGGGGCCAACGGGCGCAACGGGTATCGGCTACTCAGGGCTGACTAGCGCGTCTTCTGCGGTCATTGGAACGGGCGCAAAAGCATTCACCACCAACACCGCTTCCACCGCAACGGCGTTTGCAATTTCTCAGCGGGTCCGCGTGGCCAGCACTGCGTCGCCTTCCAATTTCATGGAAGGCACAATCACTTCATTTTCGGGCACCAGCATCGTCGTCACTGTTGACGCCATCGGCGGCAGCGGAACCTTTTCTGGCTGGACGTTCTCGGCTTCCGGCGCGATGGGTGCGACCGGCTCTACCGGCGCGACCGGGACAGGTCCGACCGGCCCAACAGGTGCGGGCGTTACCGGCGCGACTGGTGCCACGGGTGCTACAGGCGCAACCGGGACTGGCCCGACTGGTGCCACAGGTGCAGGCGTGACGGGTGCAACAGGCGCAACGGGCAGCACCGGTCCAACCGGTGCAACAGGCGTTACCGGCGCTGGCGTGACAGGCGCAACGGGTGGCACGGGCGCTACTGGAGCAAGCGGCACTGGCCCTACAGGCGCGGCAGGTTCCACCGGTGCTACAGGAGCAACCGGCGCCAGCGTGACCGGTGCTACAGGCGCGACTGGCCCCACCGGCGCAACCGGCATCGGTTATGCTGGCTTGACCAGCGCCTCGGCGGCGGTGATCGGCACGGGCGGGAAAGCCTTCACCACCAATCTCGCAGCCACGGCAACTGCTTTTGTCGTCGGGCAGCGCGTGCGCGCCGCCAATACCGCCACGCCTTCAAACTACATGGAGGGCATCGTCACTTCGTTTTCCGGAACGAACATCGTCATCAATGTGGATGCCACTGGCGGCACAGGCACTTTCTCCGGCTGGACTTTCTCCGCCGCAGGCAACGCGGGCGCTACGGGACCGACCGGCGTCACGGGGCCGACCGGCGGCGGAGCGGTTTTGCCAATTTCCAGCGCAGACATTTCATTCTTGCAAGCGGGAACAGGCGCCGTTGTTCGCACCGGCCAAGCCAAATATCGGGATTTTGTCTCGGTGTTGGACTTCGGCGCCGTGGGCAATGGTATCGCGGACGATAGAGTTGCCATTCAGAACGCGCTGAACACTGGCAAAAATGTCTATCTTCCGCCCGGCAACTACCTCATCTCTGACCCTGGCCTTTCGATGTTTACTAATGGCCAGCGGATGTATGGCGAAAGCGGTGCGGGCTGGCTAACGATCATTGAATGGAATAGCACGAACGGCAGCAACAATAACGCCATCACTATTTCTGCCCTTCAGCATTGCATTATTGAATCCATCAACATTCGGCGCAATCCTAGCAACCCTGTCAATTTAACAAGCGGTTTTGGCGTTTCGTTTGCAAATGGCGCATATTTCTGCGAAGTGCGAACGTGCAAAATCACGGGCACCGGTAACGGCATTTCGATCACGGGCACCGGCAATCAAGTTATTGATTGCGAAATGCGGGAATTCTCCGGATTGTATGGCATCCGATACTATGGCACATCGGTGCTGCCAGGATTGCGCGCCGTTCTCGACCGGGTTTTGATTGATAACCTTTTGGTTATCACCTCAATTTCGGCTACGTCGCCTGCGGTCATCACGACTACCCATAATCACGGCCTGAGCACTGGCAATACTATCACAATTCAAGATGTCAGCGGCACAGGAGGAATAGCGGGCATCAATGGCTCGCGCGTGGTAACGGTATTGTCGTCTAATACACTCAGCGTTGCGTATAACGCCACCGGAACAACATATAACGCATATAGCGGCTCTTTGTATGGGCCAAGTAACTTTATTCACGTTGTATATGATTCATACGTCCACAGCTTGATCATTACGGCTTGCGCGTTCTTGTGGGGCGGCACTGCCGTTTATATGACGGACTACGCCAACACAACTGGCTCTTACCCGACTTGGTTGCACGCATTTGACCTTGAGTGCGATCACCAATGGAACACCGCCGTTATCTTGAACGGCGGCGAAGGCTGTTTTATTACCACAAGCTGGATCGGGTCTTCGCTTGCTGGCAACGGCCTTGTCGCTATGCCTCCATCGACGGGCGTCAGCGGTTGGCGCGGCGAATTGCTGCTTAGCAACAGCCGCATCATGGGCAATGCGCAAACCGGCATATTGCTGAACGGGGGTGTTGATGCCTGCATCAATAACTGCGCTATTGGAGATAACGGCACGCAAACTCCGAATACATTCAACGGGATTACCGTAGCAGCGGGCGTTTCCAAATTCTCCATCACGGGAAATAAAATTGGCGATGCTATCGGGACGACCTCTAATCAACAGGCATACGGCGTTTACATTTTTACTGGCGCTTCCGACTATTATCAAGTGATTGGCAACATCCTGTATGGCAACACCGTTGGCCAGATTGGTGATTTTGGCAACGGTTCAAACAAGATCGTCCAAAATACCAACACCAACGGCGGAGGGATGACGTTCAGCGGGCAGGTTCAAGCTGATAACGCGGCGTTTATCGGAGCCATTACAAGCGCCAGCTTGACCGCCACGGGTATCGTCGCGGCCAATGCCATCAATGCCGTTGGACAGGTGGCTGGTAATAACGTCTATGTCACCTCTTCCGCCGATACCGCTATCCGGATTTTGAACGGCGGCGGATTGCAGGCAACCGGCAAGGTTGCAGGCAATACCCTGGCGGCAGTCGGCGCTATCACGGGCGCGAGTTTGACTGCCACGGGTGCAGTTGCGGGCAACACCGTCGCCGCTGTCGGGCAGGTTTCGGGCGGAAGCGCCTATATCACCTCCGCGTCCTCTACCGCCATTCAGGTGGTGGGTGGCGGCGGTATATCCGTGACGGGGCCAATTGCTGCGGCTACCGTCGCCGCAACCGGGCAGGTCTCGGGCGGAAGCGTTTACGTCAATTCGCCTTCCGGCACTGCCATGCAGGTGGTGGGCAGCCCAAGCTACGCGCTCGATTTCAATGGCATGTCGTCCACCGGCAAGGTGCGGCTTAAGGATGGGCAGCAACTCACTTTCCGCAACGCAGCCAACACCGGCGACAGCAACGCGCTTTTCACAATCAGCGATGGGCTTGTGATTGCCAACAATGGTTTCACGGCAACATACATCAACACGACGCTTTATCCGCTCTACGACAACACCTTCCAGACTGGCGGAACAAGCAACCGTTGGTCTGCGGTTTGGGCGGTCAACGGGACCATTCAAACCTCCGACCCAAGCCTCAAGACTGACATCTCGCCGCTCCCCACTGCGCTACCGATTGTGGCCGACATCGACCCTGTTACCTTCAAGTGGATTTCCGGCGGCAAAGTTGCCGAAAAGAAAATCACGCAAACGAAGATTCCGGCGCCCAGCGGCAAAGGCTTCGTGACGGAAGAAATCGAAGAGACAGTGTATGTCGATAAGCCCGGCAAGCGCACGCATTGGGGCTTCCTGGCCTCCGACGTGAAAGCCGCGTTCGACAAGACCGGTCTGGATTTCGGCGGCTACGTCAAAGGCGAAGACGGCTCCGAAAACCTCCGCCCTGACCAGCTTATTCCGGTGCTCTGGAAAGCCGTGCAGGAATTGAAGGCGGAAATCGACGTGCTCAAGAATTCTAAACCGTGATCCAAGAGGACAAAATGGACGACAAGCAAATCACGCTCACCTTCACCGTTGGGCAGGTCAACCAGCTTCTCGCGCTGCTGGGCGAACTGCCTTTCTACAAATCCGCTGACGCCATCGCTGCCATTAAGGAGCAGGGCAATCAGCAATTGGCCGCTTCTGAATGATCGTTTCGGATAACAGGTTGATCAGCATCGTTCCGCCCTGGCAGCCAAGATATGTCTGGCCGGTTTCGGAGCCTGATGACAGCCTGGATTATTCGCTGGACATCTCCGCCGTCCTGGCCGACGCAGAGGACACGGTGGATTATGCCACCGCCTCCGTCGCGCCATCAGGGGCAGGGGAACTGATGGCGGAGAGAATCACCTACGCCAATGGCGTAGTGGCGGTTTGGCTGGCGAACGGTGCGGTGGGACGGCTATATAGCGTCAACGTCAAGGTATATTGTGTATCGGGACGTGAATTCTCGTTCTTCATCGACCTGCCAATCAGCTATAACACCTTAGTGATTCCGCCCGGCCCGCCGCCATCGCCATATTATAGCACTCCCATTTCGACCTGAGAGGTTCAACCGATGTCGCAATCCTATCCCAATGACCAGAGCAACCCGGCGGGTGCAATTCCGGTGTGGATTGCGCCCGGCAATGACGGCGCTGGCTACACGCCCATCGTCGCGCCCGTCACTACCATCACTACGGGTGGCACGGCGGTCACGGTGCTGACCGGCCCGATTTCGGGCGGCACGATTTCCAACCCCGCAAGCGTCGCGGCGCAGGACATCGACCCGGTTGAGAATCTTTACATCAGCTTCGTCGGCACGCCCGGATCAACCGACGCGGCAGCCAACGGCGGCACGCTTACCTTGGTGCCTGGGGCGTCTTACTCGCTCCCGGCCCTAGCGACCGGCGTCACGCTCAAGGCGAATGCTGCGACATCTGGCCATCTTTTCACAGCATTTTCGTGGTGAGCCGCCATGCCACTTGAAAAAGGCAAAAGCCAAGAGACCATTTCGCGCAACATCAAGCGCGAGATGGAAGCCGGTAAGCCGCAGAAGCAGGCGGTAGCCATCGCGCTGCGCGCTGCTGGCGCACCAAAGCCTGATGCCATCCATTCCTATATGGATTCCGTGCGGGCAGGAAAACCCTGTTGGGCGGGCTATGAAGCATTCGGCACTAAAAAAAAGGACGGCAAAACTGTTCCTAACTGCGTTCCGATGAGGGCAAAATGAGCCAACTTCTCTGGGCGAACAACGCCTCCTCCGTCACGGTAGGCGCCATCGCCTACAATGACAGCACGGTCACGCTTTCTGCCGGGACGGGCGCGGAATTCCCGGTGCCAAATTCCGCATATCAATATTTTTTGGCGACGCTTTCGCCCGCGACCCCAGGCGCGCAAGACCCTGAAATTGTCAGGGTGACGGCGGTTTCAGGCGACACGTTCACTATTGTGCGAGGCCAAGAAGGAACTGACCCACAAGCGTGGGCTTCCGGCTCCATTATCCAGAACCTGATCACAAAGGGGACGCTCAATGCATTATCTCAAATGGTTGTTTACGCAGGCAATCCAAACGGGAATGTGGCTGGCGCTACTGGCGTTGCAGGCGTGCCTCCTTCTATGGTTTGGGATAGCACGAACAGTCTTATATGGGTTTGCACAGGCTCAGGAAATGCTGCAACGGCTTCGTGGGCGGCTCAAGCGCCGCTGAACAGCCCGGCTTTCACCGGCAACCCAACTGCTACCACGCAAACGCTTTCCGACAACTCGACGCGGTTGTCCACTACGGCGTTCGTGCAGGGCATCGCCGCGACCAAGGCCAATTTGGCAGGCTCCGCCGGGCAGCTATTCAGCGTGGCTTCCGCCGTCTCCAACGCCAATGCGGTGAATCTCGGGCAATTCCCGGCCACGCTCATTTCCACTCCGGGCAGCGCCACGTTGCCAAGCGGTCTCATCATCAAATGGGGCGTGGTTAATATCGTGAACGGTCCCAACATTGTTACTTTTAACGCGCCATTTCCGAATGCGTGTTTTCAGGTGGTGGTTTGCGAAGGCGCCGCTAACAACGCAACTTGGGGAGCGGGACTGCCCACCATCCATGGCGTTTCCGCGCGGAATCTGGCTGACTATACGGGGTGGGCGTCCTACTGGAATGGCACGCTGTGGATTTCTAGCGGGTCTATCACCCAGAGCTACATCGCCGTCGGCTGGTAAATGACGGATTTCGCCCGCACCGTCGTCGTTGATGTGCTGGGAAAGAACTTCTTGCAATGGCCGACTGCGCACCTCGGCCAGGAACTAGATTATTTTGTCAACGCCTCGGCGCCGCTGGCTTATGATCTGCTGGCGTCGGTGTCGGTGTCCGTCTCGCCGTCAGGCACGGGCGAATTGCAGGTTGTCGATGTGACGGTGACGGGTTCCACCATTCGGGTAAAATTTTCGGGCGGCGTGGCTGGGCGCGTGTATCGAGTGCGCGTTGATACCGTGACGGAGATTGGCCGGGAATTCTCGTGGGTTCCGGTTCTGCCGTTCTCTGAAGAGGGCGCGATCCCGCCTTTGCCCATTCCGCCCGTCGCGGATTTCGGCACGCCGTTTGTGTGGACCTACTCCGGCCCCGTGCGGCCACTTCCACCGCAGCCAGTGCGCGTCCCTGCAACATTCACGGGCGCTCCATTCGTGGCGCGCATGACCACGATCAACCCGAGTGGGCAGGTATTTTTGCAATGGCCAATAGGCGAGGCTAACCAACAACTTGATTATTATCTCGACACCGTGGCAGCGATCTACCAAGACGGTGACGAAATCTCCAGCCTTCGCATCAGCGTCGCGCCTTCCGGCGCGGGCGAATTGACCATTTCCGATGTGTCGATGGACCTAGGCATCATTCGGCTGGATTTCACGGGCGGCATTCCGGGGCGGCTCTATCGAGTTCGTATTGACGTGAACACGCTGCTGGGGCGCGACTATTCTTGGGTGGTCAACCTGCCGATCAGCCGGGAATACGCAGTGGGTCCGTTCCCCGTTGCTCCCAATCCTGACTTCGGGGAGATAGCCACATGGGCTATGATTGTGCTAGAAAACGGTAGGGGCTTCTGGCGATTGGAAAACGACCTGGGCAACTGGATATGGGGCTGATAGATGGCAAACGTTAAAATTTCCGACGCGACCGTCACGACGCCCCTCGGCACAGACCTCATGCCGATTGCCCGCGTGGGTTCCAATGTCGCCTATTCCGTGCAGTTTCAAGACATCGGGCAGTTTGCGCCAACAGGTCCGACCGGCCCGACGGGTTCCACCGGCCCTACGGGCGGCACTGGCGCCACCGGCACTGGCCCGACAGGTGCTACTGGCGCGACCGGCGCAAGCGGCCCTACGGGCGGCACTGGCGCGACAGGGGCAACCGGTGCAACAGGGGCAACCGGTGCGAGCGGCGCAACGGGTGATACTGGCCCGACAGGCGATACTGGCCCGACAGGCGACATAGGGCCAACAGGAGCGACGGGCGCGACCGGAAGCACTGGCCCGACGGGCAACACAGGGCCAACCGGCTCGACGGGTAGCACCGGCAGCACAGGCGCAAGCGGGACTGGGCCGACCGGTGCCACGGGCGGCACGGGCGCGACCGGCGGCACTGGCGTAACGGGCGACACCGGTCCAACTGGCGCGACGGGCGCAACAGGTTCTACTGGCAGCACTGGTGCTACCGGCTCGACGGGCGCAACCGGAATAACGGGCAGCACCGGCCCGACAGGCGGAACGGGCGCGACTGGTTCTACTGGCAGCACAGGCGCGAGCGGAACTGGTCCAACGGGTGCGACCGGACCCACGGGCGCAACGGGCGCAACGGGTTCTACTGGGGCAACAGGGGCGAGCGGAACCGGTCCCACAGGCGCGACCGGCGCCGCTGGCGCGGGCATTACCTATAAAGGCACGGTGCCGAATTTTCTCGCTCTGCCCGGGTATCCTGCCAGCTACATCGGCGCCATCGGTGACGCATACATTACGACCGATAACAGCCACCTTTGGGTTTGGAACGGAACCGTCTGGGTTGATAACGGCCCGGTTACTACTACCGGCCCGACAGGGGTCACGGGCGCGACGGGTGCAACTGGCAGCACTGGATCAACCGGCGCAACCGGCGTTACGGGTTCCACCGGCGCAACGGGCGGCACCGGCAGCACTGGCGCAACGGGTGTCACAGGTGGAACCGGTGCGACCGGACCGACCGGGGCCACGGGCATTACTGGATCGACGGGCGGAACTGGTGCCACGGGCGGAACTGGATCGACGGGCGGAACTGGATCGACCGGCCCGACCGGCTCGACGGGCGGCACTGGCCCTACTGGCGCAACCGGGGCGCAAGGCTCATCGTCAAGCCTTTTTTTGTATCAAGCTCGCGCAAACATCACGTCGGGCTATCCCGGCAATGGAAATATCTTGTGGGACAATTCCACGCAGATTAACGCGACCAGTATCAACGTCAGCCATCTGACAAATAACAACGAAGATATTGACATCTTTTTGGCTCTGCTTACTCAAACTGAAACTATTGTCATTCAAGATCAAAATGTAAGCTCCAATTTTCAGAAATGGACAATTTCCGGGACGCCTATCAACGTCAATCCCGGCACATCTACAAGCTATTGGACATACCCCGTCACGCTCATATCTTCCGGCGGCACGGGCACAACTAATTTTTCTAATGGCTCTGGTCTTTTCTTGGCGTTGGTGAATGGGGTTGTTGGTCCGACTGGGCCAACAGGGGCTAGCATTACAGGCGCAACTGGCGCGACCGGCGCAACTGGCTCGACGGGTTCGACCGGAGCGACTGGCGCAACGGGGGCCAGCATTACCGGGCCAACGGGCGCTACGGGGATCACGGGCAGCACGGGCGCGACTGGAGGCACTGGCGCTACTGGGATCACGGGCGCGACCGGGCCGACCGGAGCCACGGGCATTACCGGATCGACTGGCGGAACTGGTGCCACAGGTGCAACCGTCACCGGACCAACCGGCGCTACAGGTGCAACGGGTGTTACCGGATCAACGGTTACAGGCGCAACTGGCGCGACGGGTGGAACTGGCGCGACGGGTATCACCGGCAGCACGGGGCCAACGGGTGCGACTGGCATTACCGGCTCAACCGGCGCGACAGGTGCAACCGTCACTGGGCCGACCGGTGCGACCGGCGTTACCGGCTCGACGGTTACGGGTGCCACTGGCGCAACTGGGCCGACGGGCGTTACTGGTTCCACCGTTACGGGTGCTACCGGTCCAACCGGTAGCACAGGAGCGACCGGCGTTACCGGCTCGACGGTTACAGGGCCAACCGGAGCAACGGGTGCTACCGGCGTCACAGGCGCGACGGTTACAGGGGCCACGGGTGCGACCGGCCCAACGGGCGTCACTGGCGCAAGCGGGACGGGTCCAACCGGTCCAACCGGCCCGACAGGTTCCACCGGCCCGACCGGCTCCGCGTCCTACACTCGCACGGCGTTCACCGCCACGGCGGGGCAGACCACGTTCAGCGTCACTTATACCGTTGGCGCGATTGAAGTGTTCGTGAACGGAGTGCTGCTGAACAGCGCGGATTATACCGCCAGCAACGGCACAAGCGTCGTTTTGGCCTCCGCGTGCATCGCGGGCGACATTGTTGAATTTATCGCCATTTCCATCGGTAGCATCGCCGTGGGGGCGACGGGCGCAACTGGCGTCACGGGTTCTACCGGAGCAACGGGTTCTACCGGGCCGACAGGCATAACGGGTGCGACCGGAGCAACGGGTTCTACCGGGCCGACAGGCGTCACAGGTTCTACCGGGCCGACAGGCGTCACAGGTTCTACCGGCGCTACCGGCGCAACTGGTGGCGCAAATCTCACCGTTGGCACCACTACCGTTGCCAGCGGCACGTCCGGTTATGCACTGTATAACAACGCAGGCACGTTGGGTAACACCAACACATTGAACAACTTTACCGTTTCCGCCGTCACAGTGAACGATGGCTACACGGAAGAAACTATCACCGCCAACACCGGCACTGCCTACACAATTGCTATAATTAACGGCACATTCCAAATCTTGACGCTGACCGGCAACTGCACCTTCACCTTCCCAACAGCCACTGCTGGGCAATCCTTCATGATGTTCCTGAAGCAGGACGGCACTGGCAGCAGGACTGTGACGTGGCCTGCGGCGGTCAAGTGGCCAACTTCGTTGGCACCGACGATCACGGCCGCTGCCAGCAAAGGTGATAAATTCGTGTTCACCGCTGACGGCACAAATTGGCTCGGTTCCGTTGCTGGGCAGAATTACCTGTAATGTTTAGCGCAAATACAACTCAGGTTGCGCCCGCAACACAGGCTAGGGCAATTGCTGTTGGAAGTTTAAGCAGCCCTAACGTTCAAGTATATCCCTGGACCACAGCAAGCGGATTTGGAACTAAATATGCTAATCCGGCGACATTGCCGGGTGGAACAGGACAAGGTGTTGCATTTAGCCCCGACGGCACAGCCATAGCTATTGCCAGCAGTTCATCACCTTATGTAGTGGCTTATCCGTGGTCTGGTAACGGATTTGGCGCTAAATATACCAATCCAGCAACCTTACCGAGTATAGCATATGGTATAGCATTTTCTCCAAACGGAAATACCGTAGCTTTATCTGTTTTAAGCAGTCCCTATGTTTTTGCTTACCCATGGTCATCTAGCGGATTTGGAACAAAATATGCTGATCCATCAACTTTGCCAACAAATGTGTGCAACGGCGTTGCTTTTAGCCCTAGTGCAACTGAAATTGCCGTGGTTTCCAGCACGGTAACGGGAATAGACGTATATCCTTGGTCTGCATCTGGTTTCGGATCGAGATATTCCAACCCAGCAACTTTGCCCGGTTCGTCTAATGGCGTTGCATTTAGTCCCGATGGAACAGCCATTGGTTTGGCAACAGGCAACACGCCATACATAATCGCATATCGGTGGTCATCGTCTGGTTTTGGGGCAAAATATACAGACCCTGCAACGTTGCCTCCAGATGCTGGATTGGGCCTAGCGTTCAGTCCCGATGGAAAATCTGTTGCTGTTGCTCACCCCACAACACCATTTGTGACAGCGTATCCTTGGTCCTTTTCTGGTTTTGGAACCAAATATGCAGACCCATCTACGCCTCCCGCTAGCACAGGTAAAGGCATTGCCTTCAGCGGTGATTCCACAGCAATAGCTGTTGCACATGGTAGCAGTCCAAATGTGTCAGCATATCCATGGTCTTCCAGCGGCTTCGGGACCAAATATGCCAACCCAGCAACTGCTGTGAGTGGTGACGGCTACTCCGTCGCCTTCACATCAGGCGGTGGTTATCCGGTTCAGCAGATTGCTGTTGCTCATAACATAACGCCACTTGTGTCGGCGTATCAGTGGTCTTCAAGTGGGTTTGGGACGAAGTATGCCAATCCGGCGACGTTGCCGACAGGCACCGGCTTGGGCGTTGCATTTAGCCCAAACGGCTCTGCAATTGCTGTTGCTCATAGCGCAACGCCATTTGTGACGGCGTATCCATGGTCAGCATCTGGTTTTGGTGTCAAATATGCAAATCCAAGCACATTGCCAACAGGCGGTGGAAACGGTGTGGCATTCAGCCCAGACGGGGCTTCGGTCGCTGTGGCGCATTCTACATCGCCATATGTGACGGCATATTCGTGGTCTTCAGGCGGCTTTGGCATTAAATACTCTAACCCCGCCACTCTTCCTGTCGGCGCTGGATTTAGCGTGGCATTTAGCCCCAGTAGCGCGGCAATTGCTGTCGGTCACTCTAGCTCGCCATTTTTCTCAGCCTATCCGTGGTCAGGTTCTGGTTTTGGAACTAAGTATTCTAACCCAGCTACTTTACCAACATCCCAGGCAAATGGCTTGGCGTTTAGTCCTGATGGGGCGACAATTGCCGCTGTTCACGGCAACGGGCCATATATTTCGGCCTATCCTTGGTCAGGTTCTGGATTTGGAACTAAATATTCTGATCCTTCTACGCTGCCAACTTCTACGGGTTATGGCGTAGCATTTAATCCAAGCAGCTCTGTAATTGCAATTGCCCATTCAACTACACCATGTATTTCAGCCTATCCGTGGTCAGGCTCTGGCTTTGGAAGCAAGTATGCCGATCCAGCCAATACACCCGGTTCAGACGGGCGCAGTGTTGCTTTTAGTTTTGATGGAGCGAGTATTGCTGTTGCCCAAACCTCAAGTCCATATGTATCAGCATATCCATGGTCGGGTTCTGGTTTCGGAACCAAGTACGCCAACCCTGCGACGTTACCGACAGGCACTGGCTATGGCGTCGCCTTCAACACAATCACTTAGGAGAGAGATAAATGACCGAAACTACCAAAGAAGCCCCGAAGACCCGCGAGGAAATCCTCGCCGTCAACCTTGAAGCGCGCGAGCAAGAGGTGATGCACTACCAGATTAACATCGACAACTACACGCTGGCGCTTGATAACATCGCCGCCATGAACAGCATTGACCGCGCTGAACTGTCTGGCTTTGTCGATCAGTTGACTGGCCTTCTCGCCTCAGAGCGGCTAGAGCAGAAGAAGGCCAAGGTGATGCTGGCGGTGCTGAAGCAGCAACTGGGAGACTGAGATGCTCTACGTCAAAGCCATCGACAATCAGATTGTTGCGTATCCTTACACGCAGACTGATCTGATGCGGGAC
>Ga0209189_1000676_pt1 | contig 27396 bp, 17 predicted proteins | sample C_130820_EF_Meta_FD_187308 | JGI IMG/M metagenome (GOLD analysis project Ga0209189, IMG submission 187308) | Freshwater microbial communities from Lake Croche, Canada to study carbon cycling - C_130820_EF_MetaG (SPAdes) (version 3) | ecosystem: Environmental > Aquatic > Freshwater > Lake... | reverse complement strand
GTGGCCGCTCCCCTAGACGGCCATGCTGGCGCGGCGTGAAAGGAACTTCACCAGGGCGCCGTCCACCGGCTCGCCGGTGCGGATCAGCGAGTAGTCGCACCGCGCGCTCGCCGCACGGGTGCGCACATCGGCCAGAAACGACTCCACGGCGGCGAGGTAGCCGGCGCGGAGCGCCCGCGGATTGCAGGCGATCGCGTCGGGGAGCTCGAGCCCCTCGAACCGGGTCGGCCCGTCGAACGGGAAGTCGAGCTCGTCGTCGTCCATCACGTGCAGGAGGACGAGGTCGTGGCCGCGCTTGCGGAGCAGCTGCAGCCCCTGAAAGACGCCGTCGCGGTCGCCGAGCAGGTCGGAGACCACCACCACCATGCCGCGACGCGGCAGCGTTTCGGCCAGCGTGCGGATGACCGGCAGGAAGGCCGTGCGGCCGCCGGCGGCCGCCTTCCGCGACTCGAGCACCTCCACCACGCTCGCGAGGTGCGACCGCTTCGTGCGGGCCGGCACGCTCGCCCGCACCCGGTCGTCGAACACACTGCAGCCCACCGCGTCGCCGTGCGAGAGCGCGAGCCAGGCCAGGCTCGCCGCCAGCGTGGCGGCGTAGTCGTACTTCCCCAGCGGCCCCGAGGCGTAGTCCATGCTCGCCGAGCCGTCCACGAGCAGCGTGACGCGGAGGTTCGTCTCCTCCTCGAACTCCTTGATGTAGAGCCGGTCCTGCCGGCCCCAGACCTTCCAGTCGACGCGCCGCAGGTCGTCGCCGCGCACGTATTCACGGTGCTGCAGGAACTCCACGGACTGCCCCTTGTAAGGGCTCTTGTGGAGGCCGGCGAGCACGCCCTCGACGACCGCCCGGGCCCGCAGCTCGAGCCGGGCGATCCGGGCGATGGCCTCAGGATGCAAAAATCGTCTGGAACCGGGCGTCACGGGTGAGCTCGTCCTCTCTGGCGGGTGTCGTGTCGATGATGCGCTGGATGATGGCGTCGGGCGTGACGCCCTCGCTCTCGGCGGCGAAGCCCACCACGATGCGATGCCGCAGCACCGGGGCCGCCAGCATCTGGATGTCCTCGACCGTCACGTGCGTGCGGCCCTGGAGCAGCGCCCTGGCCTTCGCCCCCACGATGAGGAACTGCACGGCCCGCGGCCCCGCGCCCCAGGAGAGCTGGTCGGCCACGAAGTCGGGCACGCCCTTCTCCCCGGCGCGGGTCTGCCGCACGAGCGCCAGCGCGTAGCGCACGAGGTGGTCGCTCACCGGCACGCCGCGGACGGCCTGCTGCAGGCCCACGATGTCGGCGGCGGAGAGCACCGGCCGGGCGTCCTCGGTGGGCACGCCGGTGGTCCGCCGCGCGATTTCGAACTCCTCCTGGAACGTCGGATAGCGGACGAACACCTTGAACATGAAGCGATCCTGCTGCGCCTCCGGCAGCGGGTAGGTGCCCTCCTGCTCGATCGGGTTCTGCGTGGCCAGCACGAAGAAGGGATCCACGAGGCGGTGCCGGGTGCGGCCCACGCTCACCTGCCGCTCCTGCATCGCCTCGAGCAGCGCGGCCTGCGTCTTCGGCGGCGTGCGGTTGATCTCGTCGGCGAGCACGACGTTGGCGAAGAGCGGTCCCTCGAGGAACCGCAACTGGCGGGCGCCCGTCGCCTTGTCCTCCTCGAGCACGTCGGTGCCGATGATGTCGGCGGGCATCAGGTCGGGGGTGAACTGGATGCGGCTGAAGGAGAGGTCGAGGCTCTTGGCGAGCGTGCTGATGAGGAGCGTCTTGGCCAGGCCCGGCACGCCTTCGAGCAGGCAGTGGCCCCGGCTGAAGAGGCAGATGAGCAGCTCCTCGATCACCTGATGCTGCCCGACGATGACGCGGGAGAGCTGCTCGATGATGCGGTCGTGCGCCTCGTGCAGGCGTTCCACGGCGGAGGGATCGGGAACGGGGGTCATGCGGGTCTCCGGGGGGCTGGCGTTCGCGGTGCCGGTGTGGCGCTGCTGTGCGGGACGGGGGTCGGGCTCGTGGCGGGGGTGGGATCGGGATGGCTCGCGGCGCGGCGGCCGGCCGCGGGGCACAGCGGCACCGCGGTGCCGGCGGTCAGCGCTGGTAGATGGGCAGGGCGCCCTTGTCGAGTTGCAGGATGGTGAGGTTCGTGGCCGTGGTGTAGACCGGGCCGATGTAGCCCTGCGGCCAGAACAGCCCCTCGCGATCGGTCTGCGCCTCCGACACCAGCCGCTCCTCGATCTGCTTGCGATAGGCCGACCACTTCCTGTCCCCTTCGCGGTACATCACCTGCGCGTAGTAGAAGTGGGCGTAGTGCCAGTGGCCGAAACCGTTGTTGCCGATGTTGCCGAGATGCTTCTCAGCATAGTCGAGCATCCGGGGCACATGGTCGTCGTCGTATTCCCCGGCGTTGAAGAGGCAGGCGATCGCGGCCGCGGAGATGGCCGGCCGGCCGCCACCCCCCTTCGAGCTGTACTGCACGCCGCCGTCGGGCATGGTGCACTTGTGGATGTAGGCGATGGCCTTGTCGATGATCTCCCGCGGCACGGCGATCCCCGCGTTGCGGCAGCCGCGCAGCCCCTGCACCTGGGTGATCGTGGTCGAGCCCTCGTCGAAATTGTTGCCGTCCTTGGCGCTGACGTAGCCCCAGCCGCCGTCGGCGGTCTGGGCGCGGCCGGAAAACTCCACCGCCTTGTCGAGCACCCGCACCAGCTCCTCGCGCCGCCGCTCGTCCTCCTCCTCGCCGAGCACCTGCGAGAGGAAGAGCATCGAGAAGCCGTGGCCGTAGGTGTAGCGATCGTCCCCCTTGGGATCGCCGATGAGCCCGTTGGGCCGTGAGCGGCTGACGAGGTAATCGACGGCCTGGCGGATCGACTCGGCGTAGCGGCCCTGGGTCGTCGTCGACCCCTCCATGAGCATGGCGGTGCCCGCCAGCGCCGTCATCGCCGTCGGGTAGCGGCCCTCGTTGGCGGCCCAGCTGCCGCGCCGCGACTGCTTCCGCACGAGCCAGTCGAGCCCCTTGGCGACGACGAGATCGACCTTCTCCTCGCTGGGCGCGGCGACGAGCCGCCCCGGGGCGGAGACGAGGGTGGCGAGCGCCGCCGCGACGAGCACGCACCGCGCGGCGCCGACGAGACGCCCCGCCGGCATGAGGCGTTGGGGAAAACGGGCCGCCGGCCGCGGCGCGGGCGAGGGAATCATCGGCGACGGGGTCTCGTGAGGGTCAGAACGGCGAGGGAACCTTGAAGATCTGCTTGATCCAGAAGTCGACGTCGAGGAGCGAGCCGCCGCCCCCGGCGCGGGGCGTCGCGGCCTGGAACGGCGGCCCGGGCGCGGCGGGGCCGCCGGTGTACTCGAGCACCACGTCGGGGGCGTCCCGCCGTCCCTGCGTCAGCGCGATCGTGTGCGTGGCCGGATCGCCGGTCACGCCCAGCCCCAGCATCGACGCGTCGGGGCGGGGCTGCCCACGGACGTTGAAGCGGTCGTCGCTGTACACGGCCTGACCGGTCCGCTTGTCGAGACACAGCACGCTCAGCCGCGGGCCGTTGACCTCGCCGGCCGGCTGGATGGACCGCGCGAACACGAGCACGGGCAGCTCCGTCGCGTGGTTCCGCTGCAGCCCGTGCCGCAGGATCGTGGCGGGCACGGGCCAGAGCATGTCGCCGCTGGCGCGATCGACCGCCCAGATCGATCCCGTGATCACCTCGGCGAGCACGCTGCCGGGCATCACCGGCAGCGAGCCGATGTCGCCGATCCGCTTGAGCTCCTCCCGCTCCGCCTCGGTCTCCGCCCGCCCCACGACAACGACGTAGCGGTCGTCCCAGGGCAGCACCTGCAGCTGATCGAGCCCCGCGGGCATGTCGGGCAGCCTCGTGCGGAACGTCTCGCGGCCCGCCTCGAGGTCGAGGATCGTGAGCGTGCCGGAGGGATCCACCACGGCGAGCCGTCCGTCCCCCGCCGGAGCGGCGCGGGATTCGCCCGAAAAATCCCCCAGGGCGACCCGCTCGCCGCCGACCGGATCGATCAGCTCGAGCCGCACGCGCCGGGTCAGGGCCTCGCCGGCGGTCAGCGACGTGGGCTGCACCGCCACGATGCGGCGGCCGCAGGTGAGCAGCCGCTGCTCGCCGCGCGGCAGGTCGACGACCCGCACGCGACGGCCGTCGACCATCGAGAGCACCACCGCCTGACGGCCGTCGGCCGGGCAGACGCAGAGGAAATCGTCGTCCCCGAAGAGATCGCTGCCGGCGGGCAGCCGGTGCCGCTCCCACAGCACCGCCCCGGTCCGCGGGTCGTACACCCGCAACGAGCGATCCACGAGCACCGGCATCCCGGTGCACCGCACCCGCGCCCCGCGCACCGTGCCGCGGCGGGCGGCGTCGTCGGCACCGCGCGGCTCCGACGCCCGGATCCCGAGCGGGATGGCGCCGTCGCGGCCGGCGCGGCCCTGCGGCATCGGGATCGCGAATCCCGCGACCCGCGCGTCGGCCGTCGGATCGGACTTGTCGACGACGTGCCAGAGCTGACGGTTGCGACGTCCCGTCCCCTCCTGCCGTCCGGCGCGGCCGGCCGGCCTGCCCCCCCCGGGCCCCGCCAGTTCGAACGCCGCGAGCGTGGCCCCCGCGCGGACGAACACGCACCGACCGAGCACGGAGGCCTCCTCGACGCCCGCGGGCATCACGGGCACGAGCCGGCCGCCGTCGTTGCGTGACGAAAGCCGCAGCGGCTCGCCGATCGGCCGGCCGAACCCGTCGCTGGGAATGATGCCGGCCTGCTGGTGGATGTCGACCGACAGATCGAGGCCCGGGAGGAAGGAATCCGCGCCGCCGACCACGGGGATGTGCACCATCCGCGAGCGCACGAAGCGGGGGTCCTCGGCCGGGTCGCCGACGCCGACACGCGCGGCGATGCCCGCCGCCCCGCGTCGGTGCGTCACCTTGCCGATCGGCCACGCGTCCGCGGGCACTTGGCCGCCAGCCACTTGGCCGCCAGCCACTTGGTCACCGGCCGTCGCGGCCGCAGGGTCACCGGCCGTCGCGGCCGCAGGGTCACTCGCCGTCGCGGCCGCAGGAGCCCCCGCCGCGATTCCCGCCGCGAGCGTGCCGCGCACGATCGCCAGCTGCTCGGCGGCCCAGCCTCGATCGGCGGGCCCGCCCGACCGGGCGAGTTCCAGCAGCGCGAGATCGCGTTCCACGACGAGATCGCGCACGTCGTCGCCGCCCCCCTTCGCCCCGGCGGCCGCCGCGAGCGCGTCGGCCAGTTGCCGCCGCGCCGCAATCGCCGCATCGTGCCGGCCGAACCGCTCGATGAAGCGGCGCAGGCGCACGAGCCGGACGTCGGGATCCGCGCCCCCGCCGGGCCCCGCCAGTGCCCGGGCTTCCGCGGCCACGAAGCCGTCGATCGTCTCCCGCACGGGCGCGGGCGCCGTCGCGAGAAGCTGCGCGAGCCGTCCCTGCATCCAACGGGCGGGCGTCTCCGCGAGCAGCGGATCGGCGCCATCCGGCACGAGACCGCCGGCGGCCGGCCCGACGGCGTCTCCCACCGCGCGATCCGGCGTCGCCGACGCCACGAGCAACCGCTCGAGCGCCTCCCAGGCCTGGCGGTGGTCGCCCGCGGCGAGAAACCCGTCGACCGCCGTGCGCAGCACGCCCGCCGCGGCGCCGCTCGAACCGGCGAGCGCCGCCGCCTCGCGCCACGATGCCGCACCCTTGGCGAAGTCGCGGTGCATCGCGAACTGCATCGCCTGTCCGACGGCCAGCGACGACACCCGCTCCGGGTCGGCCTCACGCGCCCTCCGCACGAGGTCGAGCCCCCGGGCGACGTCGCCGTGGTCGAGTTCGAGCTGGCCGCTCCAGAGCGTCGCCCACGGCTCGCCGGGCTGCCGGGCCTGCGCCGTCTTGATCCGCGATTCGAGCGCCGCCGTCTGGTGGAACACGTCGAGCGAGTCGGCACCCTGCGACACCACCTCGCCACGGTAGGCCACGAGGTTGCCCGGCACCGCGTTGCCGCGGCCGGCCGCGCGGGAGACGATGCGGCCGTCGGCGACGTCGATCTCGATCACCTCCGGCGTGTCGAGCGGCAGCAACAGCCGGTTCGCCGTGAGGATGCCGCGGCCGCTCGGACTGCCCTGATCGGCGGCGAAGGGCCGGCTCCAGGCGGCACGTCCGGTGTCGAGCTCGAGCGCCTCGACGCCGCGGCGGCCGACGACGATCGCACGGCCGTCGACGACGCCGGCCACGTAGAGGCGGTCGCGGCGGGGCTGCCGCCACACGAGCGTGCCGCGCCGCAGGTCGAGGCAGTGCAACTCCGGCGACTCCCCCGGCGCGAGGAGCACGCGGCCCGCCGCGAGCACCGGGGCCGAGTCGAGCCAGCGGCCCGTGCCCGTGGCCGCCCCGACCTGGCCGCCGACTTGGCCGCCGACTTGGCCATTGATCACCACGACATTGCCGTTGCCCCGGCGCACCCGGATGCCGTTGGGGAGCGTGATCACGTCGCCTTGGGGCGCCTGCGGATAGTCGTGCGCCCAGAGCAGTGTGCGGGTCGCGAGGTCGACGGCGACGACGGCGCCCGCCGCCGTCGGGCAGACGACCACGCCCTCGGACAGCGACGGGGAGAGGCCGGCGAGCCGCCGCCGGTGGGCGTCGCGGTTGTCGATGGCGCGATCCTCGTCGATCTCCGCCAGCGGCTGCGACCATTCGACGCGGCCGCTCGCCGCGTCGAGCACGTCGAGCCGGATCTCCCCCTTCTCCTCGACGACGACCAGCAGCTGCTCGCCGGCGGGCAGGGGCGATCCCATGAACCATGCGCCCGAGGCGGCCGCGGGCCGTCCGTTCTCCTCTCCCCGCTGGGCCGGCTGGGCCGGGAGCCGCCAGACGAGCGCGCCGCGGGCGGCGGGATCATAGGCCGAGAGCGTGTTGCCGCGCCAGCCGCCGGGAAAGCCGCCGCCACCGAACTGCAGCCCCGGCCGGCCGTTGGCGGGAGGCTGGCTCGTGACCGTGTCGGCCGGACTCTCGATGACGAACACCAGCCGGCCGTCGCTCGAGAGCGTGCCGCTCGTCCCGTCCTCGAACGCGCTGCTGAAGGAGCCCGCGCCGTCGGCGTCGGGGGCGTCTCCGCCGCCATCGGCGTCGCCGCCGGCGGCCTGCGGCGCCGCGGCCGCCCCGCCGGGCTGCAGCCAGATCCGCTTGCCGGTCTCGAAGTCGACGGCCAGGAGCCCCATCGCCGTGTGCGCGAGGATCGTGCCGTTCACCGCGAGCGGAACGCCGGCCGGCAGCAGGGGCAGCTCCTGGTCGGCATGCTGCCGCCGCCGCGCCTCGAGCTGCCGAGCCTCCTCGGGATGCCGGGCCAGCGGCACGCGATACCGCGGCACGAGCAGCGGCATCGACGCCGTCACCAGGCCGTTGCGGGCGGCGTCACCGCGGTGCATGAGCCAGTCGCCCCCCTGCCCGCCCAGCGGCCGCTTTGCCTCGCCGACGAGGTTCACCAGCCAGTCGAGGCCGCCCCCCGCGGGAAAGGAGATCGTGACGTCGCGGCCGCCGATGCGGGCCACGGTGCGGCCGGAGGCGCGGACCTGATCGAGGATCGCGGCGGCGGCGACGCGATCGCCGGCGCGAAACCAGGCGATGGCCCGCATGACCGAGAGCGTGGGCTCGTAAGGGGCGGCGGCCTCCGCCGCGGCGAGGCGGTCGAGCCAGGCGGCCGCCGCGAGCGGCTGATTCGACTCGAGGGCCTCGATCGAGGCCAGCAACGTCGCGCGGTAGCCCGCCGGCGTGTGGAACCAGCGACGGGCCACGGCCACGATGCCCGCCGTGTCGTCGGCCGCGACCGCCTGCTCGAGGAGACGATCGGCGCGGGCGCGAAACTGCAGCTCGTAGGCGTCGCGGCCGGGCCGGGCCAGTGCGCCGATGAGCCGGTTGGCCTCCGCCTTGATGCTCTGCCAGGTGTTCTGCTTCTCGACGCGGAAGAAGAAGTCCTTGTCGGCGGCGAGGATCTCGTCGAACAGCGCCGCGGCGTCGCTCCACCGCTCGTCGGCGAGGAGCCGGCGGGCGCGGTCGAGCTGCCGCTCCCGGAGCCGGTCGCTGGGAAAACCGATCGATCCCTCTCCCGACTCCTGCTCATCGGCCTGCGCGTCGGCGGCGTCCGGCTCCTGGCCCCCGCTGCGGATCACCGCCCCGCAGGCGAACACCGCGAGCAGCACGACGACGGCGCCGATCCTGCCGGCCGATCCGCCGCCGGCCGATCCGCCGCCGGACCATCGACCGCCGGACCATCGACCGCGACGCCCGCGCCACACCGCGGCGACACCGGCGCGCCACGCTCGCGGCCTGCCGACGCCCCCGGCAGGAATCACCGCGGAAGGGCCGGCGTGGTGTCTGCTCGAGTGCATGGCGGCGACCCCGCGGAAACGGCCGGCCCATTCGTCCACCACCCCCGACACCCCCGGAGACGCTCGGTCACGGGAGCCCGACGGGAGTCGGGACGTCGCCAAAGCCCCGGCCAGGGCGAAGAAACGACCTCTTCTGGCATCGTATCACACCCCTGCGAAACCGGCCCGGATCCCCCGGCGACGCACGCGGCGAATGGGCGTTTTTGCCGGGAAATTGCCCGGTCGACATGCATCAGGCCCGTTTTGCGGCCGGAAACCCGCATTTTTTTGGGTTGCAATTTCATTTCCAGAGTCTCTAATCACGCCGCTTTCGGCATATTTGGGGTGCCGGGCTCCGGTACGCGGTGGGGTATTGCCGCACACAACTTTTGGCCTTGGAGGTAATTGGCGATGGCGAAGAAAGCGGGCAGCAAGCCTTTGACGAAGACCGAGATCATGCGGAGCATCTCGGAGACCACCGGCCTTCAGAAGAAGGACGTCGTGGCGGTGATGGAGGCGCTCACGGACGAGATTCAAAAGTCCCTCAAGGGCTCGGGCATCGGGGTGTTCTCCATCCCCGGCCTGGTGAAGATCGAGCGTCGCAAGGTTCCGGCCCGTCCGGCGCAGAAGGGCGTGAAGAACCCCTTCACCGGCGAGCTGCAGGACCGTCCCGCCAAGCCCGCCAGCGTGAAGGTGCGGGTGCGGGCCCTCAAGAACCTGAAGGCCATGGTCTCCCACTGATCGGGGACGCACGGCTCCGGCGGCCCTCACGGGCAGCATGAATCCGCGACGGGCGGTGCCTTTCGGGCGCCGCCCGTCGCTTTTTCGTTTTCCACCGCACCTCGCGCCGCATGCCGGCCCTCGCCGCCGCGGCGCGGCCACGATCACCGCTCCACCAGCCGCGCCACATCCCTGAGGCCGAAGCCCGCGGCCGCGAACGTCGCCGCCGACGAGAGCAGGTTCACTCCCACGAAGACGCCCAGGAGCACCCCCGCGCTCGCCGGCGGGCCGGCGAGCAGCATGCCCCCGAGCGCCCCGGTGACGAGCCCGTCGAAGAGCATCCAGCCCCACGGAAAGGCGTGGCCCGCCCCCCGCCGCATGGCGAAGGCGGCGGCCAGCTTCGCCGCCGCCTCGAGCAGGAGCACGATGCCGAGGAACGCGACGAGCGCCTCGATGCCGGCCTTCGGCAGGACGAGCATCGCGACGCCCGCGACCACGGAGAGCGCACCGCAGAGGAGCGTCACCCAGAAGCCGCGCCAGGTGAACGCTCCGGCCGCCAGGGCCAGCTGCCCCGCGCCGGCCACCAAGAGCGTCACGCCGCAGATGACGTCCACGACGTGCGCCGCCGTCCAGGGCGCGGCGAGCGCGAGCAGGCCGAGCGCCCCGAGCACGCAGGCGAGCACGAACGCCCGCTTGGTCACGAGGTCGAGCAGCCGCGGGTCGTCCGGCCCATGCGGGTATCGTCCGCCGGCAGCACCCCGGTCCACGTCGTCGAGCATGTTCATCGCACTCCCTCCTGGCACCATCGTCGGGCGGGATGCGCGGCCGCGACCGGCCCCGACCACCCTGCCACCGTGAACGAGTCCGCATTCTACGGCGGCGCGCCGCGAACGCCCGGCGCGGAGCCCCGTCCCGCCGCCCGCGCCACCACGCCCCGCCCACCCCGCCCCCATCCGCCTCCCGGATGACCTTGCGGCGACGTGTGTCACCCCGTATCCACGCCCACCGCCCGCGCCGAGGCCCCGGCGCCCCCGCCCTGCACCGGCCCGCAACGCCATGCCCGCCGCGCCCCTCGTGTCCGTCGTGATGCCCTGCTTCAACCAGGGCCGCTTCATCGCCGAGGCGATCGCGTCGGTGCACGCGCAGACGGTGGACGACGTGGAGATCGTCGTCGTCGAGGACTGCTCGACCGACGGCTTCACGCGCGACGTCGTCCGCACGCTCTCCTGCGCCCGCACGACGACGATTCTCCACGACGTGAATCGCGGCGTGGCGGCCGCCCGCAACACCGGCATCCGCGCCGCGCGGGGCGTGTACGTGCTGCCCCTCGACGCCGACGACCGGCTCGCGCCGGAGTTCGTCGCCCGCACGCTCGCGGTGCTCGAATCCGGACGGGCCGACGTCGTCTATTCGCGGGTGCGATACTTCGGCACCCGCACGGGCGACTCCGCGGTCGAGCCCTTCTCCGTCCGCGGCATGCTGCGGCACAACCTCGTCGTGAACACCGCCCTCTACCGCAAGGCGGCGTGGGCCGAGGTGGGGGGCTACGCCTCCGTGATGCAGGCCGGGCTGGAGGATTGGGAGTTCTGGCTCTCCCTCCTCGAACGAGGAAACCGCTTCCTGCGTGTCGAGTCGCCCCTCTTCCTCTACCGACAGCACGGCCCGAGCCGGTCGCACTCCGCCAACGAGGCGCAAGCGCGGCTCCGGGAATCGATCTTCGCCCGCCACCGCGATCTCTACCGGCGGCACGGATTCGCCGACGCGCGGCAGCGGCCGCGGACCGCGGTGGAGCGGCGGCTGCGGCGGCTCGCGCGCCTGACGAAGGCGGTGTGCGGCTGGGACTGCGCCGCGGGACGACCGCCGGCGAAGCGGCCGATCCCGCTCGCCGCCGCCGCGCCGCGCGGGCATGCGCTCCACGCCGCGATCCTGCGTCGCCTCACCGGCCGGCCGATCGGGGCGGCGACCGCACCCGACCAGCCGACGCTCTGCATGGGCGACGCGCTCGAGCCGCACCTCCTCGGCCGCGGCGTGCCCGCGACGGGCGGCCCGCCGGTCGCCGTGTGGGGCGCGGGATTCGTGGCCGCAGCGGCCGCCGTCCTGCACGGTGCCGCCGATCCGCCGGCCGCGCGGCCCCTCGTGCTCCACGCCGTCCGCGGGCGGCTGTCGCTCGCGCGGCTGCGGGCGCTCGGCTATGACGTGGCGCGGACGGCGGTCGGCGATCCCGCCCTGCTGGCCGGCCTGCTCGTGCCGCGCACGGCCCCGCGCCGCCGGTTCCGGCTGGGGCTCGTGCCCGACGCGGCCGACCGGCGCGAGCCGGCGTTCACCCACGTGCGTGGCCGGCTGCCGGCCACGCGGCTGATTTCCATCGTCGGGCCGGCGGAGCGGTTTCTGACGAGCCTGCGGGAATGCGACGTGGTGGTCACGAGCTGCCCGCACGCGGTGGCCGCCGCCGACGCGCTGGGCATTCCGAACGTCCACGTGCGCGTGCCGGCCGGCGGCCCCGGCGCCGCCTGCCGCTCCGACGACCGGCATGCGTACCGCTTCGACGACTACTTCTCGGCCTTCGGCGTCCGTCCGCCGTCGCTCGCGCTCGAGGACCTCCGCACTCTCTCCGCCGACGACGTCGCGCGGATCGAGTCCTCCTGCCGCCCCGATCCCGACGCGGTGGGGTCGGTCGTGGCGGGGCTGCTGGCCTCCTGTCCGCTCACCGCCGTCGATGCCGACGCGGCGGCGATGTCCCGCGCCGCCTAGCAGGCTGTGGATAAACAGCCTGCTCGGTCGCATGGATGCGATCGCGGGAGCGCAGCTCCCGTGAAAACCGGAGGTTTTCGTGCCTGAAAAAAGTCCCGGAGGACTTTTTCCACGGCCAGCTCGTGTCCTGAACCAGAAGTTCATGACACTCGAAGTTGCTTGATTCCCGGCCTGAAAGGCCGGGAATCGCGAAAACCCGCGGTGTGCACGGAAGCGACGCTCGGGCTGCGTCTTCGCAGCCTGCCGGACCACGCTCGAGGTCCGCACACCGCCGTCAGCCCCAGGCGCGGCGGAGGAACGCCAGCCAGTTGCCGTGCATCACCTTCGCGACGTCCGCGGCGGGCCAGCCCCGGCCGGCGAGCAGGCCCGGCAGCCGCGCGAGGTCGGCGATCGTCTCGAGGTCGGAGGGACTCTGCTCGCGGCCGTAGGCGCCGTCGAGGTCGGTGCCGATCCCCACGTGGTCGGCGTTGCCGGCGATCTGGCAGATCTGATCCATGTGGTCGATCACCACCTCGAGCCGGCAGCCCATCGGCTCCGGCAGCGACGTCCCCCGCACCCAGCCCGGCACCATCATCCAGGCGTCGAGGGCGCCACCGATGACGGCGCCGCGGCCCACGAGCGCCCGGATCATCTCGTCGGAAAACTGCCGGTTGTGGTCGACGAGCGCCCGGCAGTTGTTGTGGCTGGCCCAGACGGGCCCCTCGAAGACGTCGAGCGCCTCCCAGAAGGCCACGTCGCAGAGGTGCGTGGCGTCGAGGATGATCCCGAGCCGGTCCATCGCCCGGAGGAGGTCGCGGCCCGCGGCGCTCAGCGGCGCCGAGGCGTCGGTGCCGTGGGCGTAGCGGCCGGGGCCGTAGTGGCCGGGCCCGACGGCGCGGAGCCCCGCGGCATGCGCCCGCTCGAGATGCTCGAGCGTGACGAGCGAATCGGCCCCCTCGAGCGAGCGCACGTAGCCGATCGGCAGCCGCGTCGTGTCGGCGCCGGCGGCGAGCGCCCCCTGCCAGAGGCCCACGTGCGCCTCGAGTCCGGACCGGTCGACGATCGGCACGAGCTCCCCCGCCTCCTCCATCGCGCGGTACCAGGCCAGCTGCCCCTGCGTCTGCGCCCAGGCCTGCTCGGGGGAGTGCCAACCGGGCAGCGGGTTGTCGTCGGCCACGAAGCGGGCGATCTGGGTGGCCACCACGAGGCCCACGCCGCCGCGGCGCAGGTCGGGAAACGACACCGTGGCGTTGCCCCGGTCGGGCTTGTCGGTCCAGCCGCGGGCCCGCTCGCGGGCGTTGATGGCCGCGGCCGGCTGCCGCAGGTCGCGGTTCCACTCCAGCGCGTTCATCGAGAGGTCGAGGTGGGCGTCGATCGTGAACAAGGGCGGGGGCTCCGGCGGGTCAGTGCGAAAGCAGGCGGGCGAGCACGAGCACGCCGGCGAGGCCGACGACGGAGACGATCGTCTCCATCACCGTCCAGCTGCGGAAGGTGTCGGCGAGGCTGACGTTGAAATACTCCTTGAACAGCCAGAAGGCGCCGTCGTTGACGTGGGAGCAGGCGAGGCTGCCCGAGCCGATGGCGAGCACGACGAGGTTCGGATCGACACCGCCGCCGGCCACGAGCGGTTCGAGGATGCCCGCCGCCGTCAGGCCCGCCACGGTGGCCGAGCCGACGCAGATGCGGATCGCGGCGGTGACGAGCCAGGCGAGCACCAGCGGATCGACCGCGAGCCCGCGGAGCGACGCGGCGATGCCGGCGTTCACGCCGCTGGCCACGAGCACCTCCTTGAAGGCGCCCGATCCGGCCACCACGAGGAGGATCGAGGCCACGTCGCCGATCGCGGCGGCGTAGGTGCCCATCACGTCGGGCAGGCTCCGGCCCCGCGCGAGCCCGAGCGTCACCGCGGCGACGGCCAGCGACGCGATCATCACGCAGTCGGCGTCCCCCACCAGACGCACCGCCCCCCCGAGCGGTCCGTCGGCGGGCGCCACGCTCCCGAGGCCCGCCGTGGCCATGAGCACGCCGACGGGCAGCAGGGCGGTGGTCACGCTCACGGCGGTGCCGGGGGCGTTCGCCGGCGGGTCGCCCCCGGCCGCCAGCGCCGGGAGCGGCCGGGCCCGCACGTGGGCGAGCGTGCGGGCGAACACCGGCCCGGCGAGCACGATCGCCGGCACGGCGATGAGGAAGCCGTAGAGGAGCGTGAGGCCCAGGTTCGCGTCGAAGATCTTCACGAGCGCCGTCGGCGCCGGGTGTGGCGGCAGGAGCCCGTGGGCCACGCTCATCGCCGCCAGCGCCGGCAGCCCCACCGGCAGCGCCGGCAGCCCGTGGCGGGCCACGATCGCGAAGATGATCGGCACGAGCAGCATGAAGCCCACGCCGTAGAAGAGCGGGATGCCGACGATGAACCCGGTGAGGGCCATCGCCCAGCCCATCCGCCGCTCGCCGAACGCCCCGACGAGCGCCGCGGCGATCCGCGCCGCCGCCCCGCTCTCGACGACGAGCCGGCCGAGCATCGCGCCCGAGACGATCACGACGCCGAGCGCCCCGAAGACGTCGCCGATCCCCTTCCGCACCGTCGCCGGGATCCTCTCCGCCGGCACGCCGAGCGCGAGGCCGGCGGCGGCCGACACGATCACGAACGCGAGGAACGGGTGCACCTTCGCCCAGGCCACGAGGAGCACGAGCGCGACGATGGCCGCGGCGACGATGGCCAGCTGCATGGCGTCACCCGATCGCGGCGAGGGTGGCGGCCAGCCGCGCCGCCCGCTCGGTGACGACGTCGAAGCGGCGGGCGGCGATCGATCCCGCATCGACGAGGTGGCTGCCGATGCCCACGCAGTGGGCGCCGGCGGCGAACCACGCGCGGAGGTTCTCTGCCTCGGGCGTCACGCCGCCGGAGGGCATGAGCGCGAGCCAGGGGAGCGGCCCGCGGACGGCCTTGAGAAACGCGGGGCCGCCGAGCGCGTCGGCGGGAAACACCTTGATCACGGCGGCGCCGGCCCGGTGGGCCCGCATCATCTCCGTCACCGTGCCGGTGCCGGGGCACCAGGGCACGCCCCGCGCCGCGCACCACGCGCCGGTCTCCGGGTCGAGGTGGGGCGCGACGATGAAGGCGGCGCCGGCGGCATGGAAGGCGGCGGCCTGGGCGGCGTCGAGGATCGTGCCGGCGCCGAGCACCAGGCCGGGGAGGCGGGCCGCCGCCGCCGCGGCGAGGTCGCGGAAGACGTCGACGTTGCCCGGCTGCCGGTTCGTGAACTCGACGACGCGGAAGCCGGCACCGTGCAGGGCGGCGAGCACCTCGATGCCGTCGGCGGCGGCGCCGCAGGTGAAGAGCGGCAGCGCCCGCTGCCGCCGCAGGATCGCGGCGAGGTCGGCGGCGTTCGGGGCGGTCACGGCATCCTGCTCCTCGAGGTGATGCGGCGGGGTCGCGGACGGCGCGGTCCGTCGCCCGCCATCACGTCACGGCCCGCATGATCGTAGCGGGCCGCTGACACACCGGAGGAGGGCGAGCGAGCGCCCGGCGCTGCCGCCGCGAAAACCGGCGGGCCGGCTGCGGAGAAACAACCTTCGACGGACCGCTCGCACCTCCTCGGCCACTCGTGCCCGTGCGGGGGACCTTGCCGCCGACGTCCGGCGTCATGGTTCGCGCCGGTCCGGTATCGAGCCTCACCGAATGCCATGCGCGCCCGTTCACGACACCGCCGCCGCCTCGCGCAGCCGCGGCCCGGTCCGCGTCGGGCGGTGGACAACAGGTCCGCTGGATTGCACGATGCGGTCCCCGACGGGGCGGACCGCGTCGGGCCGTCCCGCCCTGCTCCGTTCCGAACGGCTTCGCATGAACACGCCTCGGTCGATGCCGCCCGCGATCGCCTGTCTTGCCGCAATGCTGCTCGCCCCCTGCGCCGCGTCGCCGGCGCGGGCGGTCGCGCAGGCTCCGGGCGTCGGCGGTACGCCGTGGGCGGAGATTCGCGTCGTCGATCCGGCCACGGGCCGCGGCGTGCCGCTCGCTGAGGTCTCGACGGTCAACGGCCTCCTCTTCGTCACCGACGATCTCGGCCGCGTGGCCTTCCAGGAGCCGGGGCTGATGGACCGCGAGGTGTTTTTCCATGTGAAGAGCCACGGCTACGAACTGCCGGCCGACGGCTTCGGCTTTCGCGGCCGGCGTCTCGTGCCGACGGCGGGCGGGACGTGCACGATCGAACTGCCGCGGACCAACGTCGCCGAGCGGGTATGCCGGCTCACGGGCGAGGGGCGGCTGCGCGACAGCATCCTCCTGGGCCGGGTGACGGCGTCGGTGCCGGCGGTGCCGGGGGGGGTGGCCGGCCAGGATTCCGTGCAGGCGGTGGCCTACCGCGGGCGGATGCATTGGTTCTGGGGCGACACGAACCGGCTGTCGTATCCACTGGGGCTCTTTCGCACGGCCGGCGCGACGACGCCGCCGCCCGATCCGCGGGCTCCCGCGATCGACCCGGCCCGCGGGCTTCCATTCGCCTACTTCCTCGGCAGCCCGACGGCCGGCGAGCCCGACGGCTTCGCGCGGGCGATGATGCCGCTGCCCGAGCGGCCCGAGGGGGTGATCTGGATCGACGGCGCCTGCGTCGTGCCCGACGCGACGGGACGCGAGCGGCTGCTCGCCCACTACTCCCGCCGCCGGTCGCTGGCCGAGGAGCTCGAGCAGGGCGTCGCCGCGTGGGACGACGACGCCGCCGCGTTCGTCGTGGCCCGCCAACTGCCCGCCGGCGACGACTGGCGCCGTCCCGCGACGCATCCGCTGATCGTGGACGAGGCGGGCCGCCGCTGGCTTCTCTTCGGCGCGCCCACGCCGAACGTGCGCGTGCCGGCGACCATGGAGGCGGTGCTCGACGCGGCGGCCTACGAGGCGTTTTCCTGCGCCGATGCGGCGGGGGGCCCTGCGCTCGACGCCGCGGGGCGGCCGGCGTGGCGCTGGCAGCGCGAGCGGCCGCCGACCGGGTCGGCCGACGAGCGGCGCTGGCTCGAGGCGGGCCTGCTCGATCCGCGACATGCCCGATATCTCCCGGCCGTGGCGGGGGACGACGGCCGCCGCGTGACGCTGCACAGCGGCACCGTCCGCTGGAACGCCCACCGCCGCCGCTGGGTGCTCGTGGCCGGCGAGATCGGCGGCACGTCGTCGCTGCTCGGCGAGGTGTGGTACGCCGAGGCCGACGCGCCCACGGGGCCGTTCGCGGCGGCCGTGAAGATCGCGAGCCACGATCGCACGAGCTTCTACAACGTCTGCCACCATGCCTTCCTCGACGCCGACGGCGGCCGCACGATCCACTTCGAGGGCACCTTCAGCCGGGAGTTTTCCGGCGGCGCCCCCGCCACGCCGCGGGCCGACTACAACCAGATCCTCTACCGGCTCGATCTCGACGCCGCGGCGCTCGCCCCCGCACGGTAGCCGGGCGCGGGAGACCGAAGCGGCGGGGAATCAAAGCCGAACGGGTGCCTGCGCGGTTCGCGCAGTCTGCGGCTCGCCGAGCGTGGCGGCGGAGTCGCCGCGGCCGGCAGAGCCGCCGAAAACCGCCCAGCCTGCCGGCCTCGCGGGCGGAAAAACTGGATCGGTTCGGGCCGCGGCGCCGATTTTTCCCGCGACGGCGCGGAGCGCGGGCCGGCCATGGGCCGGGGCGTGGGCACCGTGGCATCATCATCGAGCACGGCATCGGGGGCAGAGCCATGGCCAAGAGCGACAAGAAGAAGTCCGCCACCCAATCGGTCGTGGGGCTGGCGACGTCGTGGATGCCGCAGCCGCTGGCCGACTTCTTCGCCACGCCGCTGGGCGCCACGCTGCTGCTCGTGGGGACGCCCTTCCTGCTGGCGACCGGCGTGATCACGATCAACTGGAGCAACGGCGCGCCGTCGGTGACGTTCAACCGGGAGCGGGCCGCCGTCGTCGGCCGCGAGGTGGAGCAGACGGTCGAGGCGCAGGTGGAGACGGAGGCGCGGCTGGTCGTGGAGAAAATCCGCGCTGAAGAACAGCAACGGCAGACGCAGCCGGCATTCCAGCCGGCCATGCAGCCGATGTCGCAGTCGGGACCGCAACCGATGATGCAGCCCGGCATGCAGCCCGTGATGCAGCCGCCGCTCCTGCGGGGCGCGGCTCAGCCCTCGCAGCCCCAGTGGCGGTAGCAGGCACCGGACCACACGACTCGGGCTGCCGGCCGCCTGTGGACACGCTCCGCTTCACGATCGCAGTGTGGGCGTTCCTCGCCGCGGTGCCGGCGGCCGGACAACCGGCGAGCCCGCCGGCCGAGCATGGGCATCGGGCCATCCAGGCAGCACCGGGTGAGGGCGACACCGGCGAGAGCGAGGGCATGGACGAGGCGGCCGACGCCAGGCCGCACGACGGGCCCTATCGGAGCCCCTACACGCCGGCGTTCAAGGTGCCGCTCCGCGACCTGCTCTTCGACGCGAACCAGCCGCGCGGCAATCCGCTGGAGCAAAGCTCGCTGCCTCCCCGCGAGTGGTACGGCGGCAAGGTCCGGCGGGAGTTCGGCTCGTGGGGGGCGCCGGCGCGGGTGTGCGACTGCCCGCCGGGCGTCCACGAGAAGCCGGTCGAGTGGCGGCGGGAGCGGGTGGTCGCGGCCGCGATGCGGTTCATCGGCTACCAGTACCAACACCACCACATCCCCGACTGGGATCCGCCGGTCGACTGGCCCTGGCAGCACTGCTGCGCCGGCAGGAACGGCAAAGGCGTCGACTGCAGCAACTTCAGCGGCTGGAACTACAACTGGGCGCTCGGCATCCACCTCAACACCGACGTCCACAAACAGGCCGCGCAGGCGTCGGCGCAGTCGACGCACGGGCAGATCCACGCGGAGGTGATCGCACGCCCGGAGGGGCCGCCCGGAGACTGGTATGACGCGCTCGTCAAGACGCTGCGGCCGGGGGATCTCCTCTTCATCGGCAACAAGCCGCGGACGAAGGTCACGCACGTGATCATGTGGGTGGGCGACTGTGCATCGAGCCCCGACGGTACGCCGTTGGTCATCGACTCGACGGGCGGCCGGATCAAGGACTCGAACGGCCACGCGATCCCCTGCGGCGTCCATCTGCGTCCCTTCCACCGGGGCAGCTGGTATCACCACAGCTTCCACCACGCCCACCGCTGGGTGCGGTGAGCGGACGCGCCGCGTGATCGGCGCGCCGGCGAACGACGACTCGTCGCGGGCCGCCGCTGCCCGACGCTACGGCCGCCGCTCGTCGCCGAGCAGCGCCCGCACGAAGAAATCCTGCCGCCGCCGCACGAGGTAGGGCGTCTCCCCCACGCCGTGCCCGCCCCCCGGCACCACGACGCACTCGAAGTCGCGGCCCGCGTCGATCAGCGCCCGCACCACCTGCAGCGTCGACGACGGATCGACGTTCGTGTCGAGCTCGCCCACCGTGAGCAACAGCTTCCCGCGGAGCTTCGCCGCGTGGGTGACGTTCGAGTTGGCCGCGTACTCCGGCCCCACCGGCCAGCCCATCCACGCTTCGTTCCACCAGATCTTGTCCATCCGGTTGTCGTGGCAGCCGCAATCGGCCACCGCCGCGTCGTAGAAGTCGCCGTGATGCAGGAGCGCGGCCAGCGCGTTCTGCCCCCCGGCGCTCCCGCCGTAGACGCCCACGCGACCGAGGTCGAGCTCCGGATGCACGGCCGCCGCCGCCCGCATCCAGGCGATCCGGTCGGGCAGCCCCGCGTCGGCGAGATTCCGCCAGCAGACGTCGTGAAACGCCTTCCCCCGCCAGTTCGTGCCCATGCCGTCGATCATCACGACGATGAAGCCCATCTCCGCCACCGCCCGCTGCCGCCCCGAGAAGCCCCAGGCCTTCGGCACGTGATGGTCCTGCGGGCCGGCGTAGATGTCCTCGATCAGCGGATACGCCCGGCCGGCCGCGAACGTCGTCGGCCGGATGATGATGCCGTGGATGTCGGTCGTGCCGTCGCGGCCCTTCGCCGTGAACCGCTCCGGCGGACGGAAGCCGGCGGCCTCGAGGGCCGAGGCGTCGTCGCGGCCGAGCTCCGCCACGAGCCCGCCGTCGGCGGCACGGCGCAGCTGCGTCACCCACGGCTGGTCGACGCGGCTCCAGCGATCGATGAAGAGCCCGCCGTCGGGGGAAAACGTCCATTCGTGCGTGCCGTCGCCGGCGGTGAGCACGGTCGGCCCGCCCCCGTCGAACGACACCCGCGCGAGGTGGCGATGGTAGGGATCCTCGCCGGGATGGATGCCGAGCGCCGTGAACCACGCCTGCCGCGCCGCGGCATCCACCCGCACGACGTCGCGCACGTTCCACACACCCGACGTGATCGGCCGCACCGAGCCCGCCGCCACGTCCACGAGAAGGAGATGGTTGAAGCCGTCGCGCTCGCTCGCCCACACGGCCTCGCGGCTCCCCGGCAGCCAGTGCAGAAACGTCTTCTGGGAGTAGTCGACGAACGTCGCACTCGCCTCCTCGACGATCGTCCGCACCCGCCCCGTGGCCGCGTCGATCCCCACGAGCCGCACGACCTGGTGGCCCCGCCGGTTGTAGAGGCAGAAGACCTCGCGGGAATCCTCGGCCCAGTGGACGCGATCGATGCTCCACGGATCGGGAAAGACCGACTCGTCGACCGGCACGCGACGCCGGCCCACGAGGTCGAAGAGCCGCGGCTTCGGCACCGCGATCCGATCCCCCGGCTTGGGATAGTCGCGCCGGATCACCCGCGGCTGCAGCGCGTCCCGTGGCGACGATTCGACGAGCACGAGCTCGCGCCGCTCCGCCGGCGCGGTCTGGAAGCCGAAGGCCCGCGTGCCGTCGGGCGACACGGCCCACTCCCCCGCGTAGGAATCGTCGGCCGCACCGTCGGTCGTGAGCCGGTGCTCGCCCGCGGCATCCCGCAGGACGAGATCGTGGTCGCGCACGAACACCGTCCGCCCATGCCCCGCCGGCCGCGGCTCCCGTCGGCCGCCGTCTGTACCGGCGGCGGCGGCTTCACCGGCGGCGGCGTCTTCACCGGCGGCGGCGTCTTCACCGGCGGCGGCGGCGTCCTCGGCGGCATCGGCGTCCTCGGCGTCGTCGCGCTCCACCCGGCGGGCCGGTCCGCCGCCCATCGCGAGCCGCCGCGAGCCCTCGTCGAAGACCGCCCGCCCCGCGTGCTCCCCGGCCACGAACACGCCCGCGAGATCGTCGGCGGCGAAGTCGCCGAGCCACACATGCCGGGCGAACGTGTGCTGCCGCCGCTCGCCCCCGGGGGGAAGCGTGCCGTAGGGCCGCGGCCGGCCGTCGGGGTCGATCCAGAAGATGCGGACCGGCCGATCGAACGCATTCACGAGCAGGATCTCGGTCTCCCCTCCCCCGCCCCGGCTCCGCTCCCGCGCGGCCCGCGGCGGCAGCAATTCGGGGGGCGCCTCGACCAGCCCGAGCGCCGCGGGCGTGGCCCCCTCGCGCCGGCCGCCGGTGGCCGCGTCGATCACCGTGCAGCGGCGCCCCTCGGCCGTGTCGGTCTCGAACCACAGGCCCGCGCCGTCGGGCAGCCAGTGGATCCGCGGCTTGAAGGGCCGGTGCTTCGCGAACAGTGGCGGCAGGGCGTCGGCGCGGGCGTGGCCGCGCGCATGCTCGTCGGAGAGATCCTGCGCCCGCCCGTCGGCCGCAGACGCCGCCGCCACACAGACCACCGCCACGAGCCAACCGGCGACACGCCCGATTGAAGGCGGGCGCGCGGCTTGGCACGCCCGTCGCGGTGGCATCACGTCACCATCCACACCCGCACCTCGTCGATTCATGCGGTGCCGCCCACCGGAGCGGCCGCGATTGTCGAGCCCCGCGCCCGGCCGCGTCAACGCGCGGCCCGACGATCACGGAGCTTTTCCGGCGGCGGCCCCCTAGGATGAACGTAGGATGACAAGCGGTGGCGACGCCGTCACCCGAGGCCCCGCCCACGGACTCCCCACCCATGGACGCACCGCTCACCCCCGCGCCCTCGATCGACGCCTCCCTCGTCGACGACGCCGTCCGCCTCGCCGCCGAACTGCAACGGGAGGCGGTGCGGCTGCAGTCGCCGGCCGAGCGCCGGCAGCAGGCGGAGCTCGCGCGGATGCTCGCCAACCCCGCCGACAAGGCCACGCTCGTCGAGCTCACCGACCAGGCCTTCCGCTCGCACGCGGCCGCCCGCACAGCCGGGCAGTTCACCCACATCCTCGACGTCCAGGGCATCCCCCGCTTCTTCAGCCCGCTCGACCAGGCCCTGCTCCGCGGCTTCCAGACCTTCGGCGACTGGCTGCCGTCGGTGACGGTGCCGCTCGTCAAGGCCCACCTGCAGCACGAGACGGCCAACGTCGTCCTGCCCGCCGAGCCCGAACTGCTCCACGAGCATCTCGCCGCCCGCCGCCGCCAGGGTCTGCGGATGAATCTCAACCTCCTCGGCGAGTCGCTCCTCGGCGAGGACGAGGCCGTCGTGCGACTCGAGAAATACCTCGCGGCGCTCCAGTCGCCCGACGTGGAGGTGCTCTCCGTGAAGATCTCCACGATCGACTCGCAGATCCTCCCGATCGCCCGCGAGCACACGCTCGGCCGGCTCTGCGACCGCCTCGAGCTGCTCTACCGCGCCGCCGCCCATGCCGGCTTCACCCGCGAGGACGGCAGCCGCGTGCCGAAGTTCCTCTACCTCGACATGGAGGAATACCGCGACCTCTCCCTGACGGCCGAGGCCTTCATGCGCACGCTCTCGCGGCCGGGGCTCGGGGCCGTGCGGGCCGGCATCGCCCTGCAGGCCTACGTGCCCGACTCCCACCGCTGGCAGCGGCGGATCACGGCCTGGGCCCGCGATCGCGTCGCCGCCGGCGGGAGCCCCGTGACGATCCGCATCGTCAAGGGGGCCAACATGGAGATGGAGCGGATCGACGCGGCCCTCCACGGCTGGCCGCAGGCCCCGTTTCGCACGAAGCTCGAGACCGACGCCAACTACAAGCGGATGCTCGCCTACGCCCTCGAGCCCGCCCACGCGGCGGCCGTGCGCGTGGGCGTCGCCTCGCACAACCTCTTCGACGTGGCCCTCGGCATGCTGCTCGCCGGGCGGATGGACGCGGCCGACGCGGTGCAGTTCGAGATGCTCGAGGGCATGGCCAACCACCAGCGGCGGGCCCTCTTCGAGCGCACGCGCCGGCTCCTGCTCTACGCCCCCGCCTGCCGCAAGGAGGACTTCCTCAACGCGATCGGCTACCTCATCCGCAGGCTCGACGAGAACACCGGCCCCGAGAACTTCCTCGGGCACGCCTTCCGTCTCGAGGTCGGCGGCGCCGAGTGGCAGCTGCTCGAACGGGCCTTCCGTGCATCGTGCACCACGGCGGTGGGCGATGCGCCGCGGCGCACGCAGGACCGCGCGCACGAGACGTTTCCCGCGCCCCTGCCCGAGCGGCCGTGGCGCGACTTCGTCAACGAGCCCGACACCGACTGGTCGCTCGAGTCCAACGCCGCGTGGGCCGCCACGATCGTGGCCCGCGATCCCGGCGCCGAGTCCGGCCGCGTGCTCCCCCTCGTCGTCGCGGGCCGCGAGGTCGTCGGCGGCCGGACGCGGCCCTGCCACGATCCGTCGCGGCCCGGGGTTGTGATCTGCAGCCACGCCGTGGCCGGCGACGCCGAGGTCGACGAGGCGGTCGCCTGCGCCGCGGCCGACGCCGACGGCTGGCGGTCGCGGTCGGTCGACGACCGCGCGGAGGTGCTCGGGCGGGTGGCGCTGGAGCTGCGGCGGGCGCGGGGCGACCTGCTCCACGCCGCGCTCGCGGACGGCGGAAAGCTCCTCGGCGAATCCGATCCCGAGGTCTCCGAGGCGGTCGACTTCGTCGAGTTCTACCGGGCCGCGGCCCGCTCCTTCTTCGCGGTCGAGGGCGTTTCCGCCCGCGGCTGCGGCGTGGTGGCGGTGGTGCCCCCCTGGAACTTCCCGCTCGCGATCCCCTGCGGCGGCATCGCCGCGGCGCTCGCCGCCGGCAACACGGTGATCCTCAAGCCGGCCTCCGACGCCGTGCGGGCGGCCTGGGAGGTGTGCCAGTGCTTCTGGCGGGGCGGGGTGTCGCGGCGCACGCTGCAGTTTCTCCCCTGCCCGGGCTTTGGCGCGGGCGCCCGGCTCGTCGGCCACCCCGACGTATCCGCCGTGATCCTCACCGGCGGCACCGCCACGGCGCTCGCGATGCTCGCCGCCGCCCCGGCCCTGCGGCTCTCGGCGGAGACCGGCGGCAAGAACGCGTCGATCGTCACGGCCATGAGCGACCGCGAGCTGGCGATCCGGCACGTCGTGCACTCCGCCTTCGGCCACGGCGGGCAGAAGTGCTCGGCCACGTCGCTGCTCCTGCTCGAGGCGGAGGTCTACGACGATCCGGAGTTCAAGCGGATGCTCTGCGACGCGGTGCGGAGCCTCCACGTCGACTCCGCCCGCGAGCTGCACGCGCGGATCGGCCCGCTGATCCGCCCGCCGGCGGGCGCGCTCGAGGAGGCGCTCAAGACGCTCGAGCCGGGGGAGACCTGGGCCGTGATGCCCCACCGCGTCGGTGACAACCCCTGCCTCTGGTCGCCCGGCGTGAAGTACGGCGTGACCCCGGGCAGCACGACCCACATGACGGAGTTTTTCGGGCCGCTGCTCGGCGTGATGCGGTTCGAGCGGCTCGCCGAGGCGATCGACATCGTCAACGCCACCGGCTACGGGCTCACGAGCGCCATCCACAGCCTCGACGACCGCGAGATCGCCCTGTGGCGCCGCGGCATCCGCGCCGGCAATCTCTACGTCAATCGCGGCACGACCGGGGCCGTCGTGCTGCGGCAGCCCTTCGGGGGCATGGGCCGCTCCTGCATCGGCCCGGGCATGAAGGCCGGAGGCCCCAACTACGTCGCCTGCTTCATGGACTTCGCCGACGCCGGCGGGCCGGCCCCCGCGACCGCCCCCGTCGAGCATGCCGACCTGGCCGCGCTGCTCGCCCACCTGCCGCCGGGCCCGGAGGGCGACCGCCTCCGCGCGGCGGTGGCGAGCTACGACCGCGCCTGGAGCGAGGAGTTTTCCCGGGAGCACGACGACGTGCGGCTGCTCGGCCAGGACAACGTCCGCCGCTATCTGCCCTTCGCGGCGGTCTGCGTGCGGATCGTGCCGGCCGACACGTTCTTCGACGTCGTGGCGCGCGTGGCGGCCGCCCGCGTGACCGGCGCCCGGGTGATCGCGTCGTTCGCGGCCGGCTGTCCGCCCGAGTGGCGCGACACACTCGACGAGGCGACGGCCGCCTGGGCCGCGGGCATCGAGCTGCTCGAGCAGTCCGACGACGCCGTGGCCGCGCTCCTGGCCCGCGACGACGTGCGCGTCAGGTTCGCCGCGCGCGACCGCGTGCCGCCGGCGTTGCGGCGCGCCGCCGCGGCGGGCGGTCACTGGATCGCCGACGTGCCGGTCGTCGCCGCGGGCCGCGTCGAGTTGCTCCGGCATCTCCGCGAGCAGAGCATCTCGCACGACTACCACCGCTACGGCAATCTCGGCCGTCGCGCCGCGGAGCCCCGCCGCGGCCTGCCGACCTGATCCGCCCGCTTGTCCGCGGGGCGTTCACCGGCGTACAACTCGGCCATCGGACGGCGCCGCACCGGCCGCGAGCCGGTGCGGGGAACGAGCGGAGCGTGAAGAGCACGAGGAGCCTGGCATGGATGAGTTCGTCGAACCGCTCGGCATGCGGGTGCTGATCCGCAAGGACGAGAGCCGTCACAAGACCCGGGGGGGCATCGTGCTGCCCGACCAGGCCGAGATCCCCACGATCACCGGCCGCGTCGTCGAGGTGAGCCTGCAGATCGAGCGCGACGCCGACTTCCCGATCGAGAAGTACGACAAGGTGCTCTTCCATCCGAAGAACTCGATCCCCGTCGACTTCGAGCAGAACAACCTGCTCTACGTGGTGCCGATCGAGGACGTGGTGGCGGTCTTCCGTCGCAACGACGACGCCCGCAAGGGGCGGCGTGCCAAGCCCGACAGCGACGAGCAGTCGCCCGACGACGCGGCGTCGTGAGTGGACGGCGGCGGGCAGGCGTCTCCCGGGTCCGGGCCGCGCGACCGTCTCACCCGGCGTGGCGGAGTGCCCGGGCCGGCGTGGCGACGGGCTTGCGGCCCCGCGCGGCCAGCGCGATCGGATGTTCGAGGAGCAGGTTCGTGAACAGCCAGTCGGTGTCGGGCTCGACGGGAAGCCGCGCCAGGAGCGCGTCGGTGTCGAGCGGCATGAGCCGCTCGTTCGCCTCGTCCACGACACGGATGGCGAAGCCCTGCCGCTGCCGCTGCTCGAGAAAGGCGCGGGCGTCGCCGCCGGCGATCTTGAGCCCCCGCGGCCAGAACTCGCTGAGCACGCGGCCCACGCGGCCGGCCGCGAGGATGCCCCGCATCCCGCCGAAGACGGCGGCCTCCGCCCCCTGCACGTCGATCTTCACGAGATCGAAGCGGCCTTCGTGGTCGGCGAAGTAGTCGTCGAGCGAGACCATGTCGACGTCGATCGCCTGCCGGTCGTCGGCACCGTCGTAGATGCGGTGGTCGCCCCGGTTGTCGGGATTGAGGAAGAGCCTGGTCGTGCCCGAGCGGTCGGCCACGGCGGCCCGGACGAGCGTCACGTTGCGGTAGCCGTTCTGCCAGACGTTTTCCTGGAGCAGTTCGAAGTTCCGCGGGTCGGGCTCGAACGCGTAGACGTGCCCGGCGTTGCCCACCTGCCGGGCGAACTGCAGCGTGTAGTAGCCGATGTTCGCGCCGATGTCGACGACCGTGTCGCCGGGGGACACGAGCCGCTGCACGAGCCGGGTTTCGTAGGGCTCGAACCAACCGTGCTCCCGCAGCCGCACCGACACGACGGTGTCGTGGGGATCCACCCGCATGCGGTGGCCGCCGACCCAGGCCCGCGACATCTCCTGGCGGTGGATGGCCGCCAGCTTCGCATCGATCGACTGCAGTTGCCGTTCGAGATCGGCGACCCGCTCGCGCAGGCCGTGGGGCTGGACGAGCCAGCGGGCCCCGCCGAGACGGCTCCGCAGCTTGGACCAGAGCGACATGGCTCGACCTCCTTCCGATGACGTTCGTTCACACCTGCACGAAACGCTCGAGCAGCGGCGACTCGGGGCGGCTGAGCCGCAGCTCCCTCCGCCATGTCGCCATGTCGTGCGTGAGGCACGATTCCACCGACACCTCGGGCAGGCAGTCGCGGCCGATGTCGTCCCTGACGAAGAACGCGTTGAAACACCGCATCTGGCTGCCCACGAGCCGGTAGCCCTTGCGACGGCCGAGGCCCACGAAGGCGGCGAGCGACGCGCCGCCGTGCGGCATGCCGGGCTCCGAAATCCGCCAGACGAAGTCGCTCTCGTATCGCATGGTCACGGAGTCGTCAGGTCCCCAGGCATTGTCGTACTCCACGACCACCACCCGCGGTGACGAGCATTCGATCGCGTTCCAGATCCAGTAGTCGTTGCCGTCGATGTCGACGGTGAGCACGTCGATCTCCCCCGCCATGCCCTGGTCGTGGAGGAAGCGGTCGATGGTCTCCCGCTCGATCCAGTGCTTCACGGCCTTGGGGACGAAGCCGAAGGTCTCGCGGTGCCGCGAGTAAAATTCGGTGGCGATGGCGATGTTGCGGT